>ERZ1673741.13-NODE-13-length-273552-cov-10.433211_pt1 | contig 273552 bp, 264 predicted proteins | sample MGYA00580209_ERZ1673741 | MGnify/ENA primary metagenome ERZ1673741 (study PRJEB41218, sample SAMN15661754) | gut metagenome | host: Homo sapiens | place: Canada: London | collected 2015-08-20/2019-03-30 | study: EMG produced TPA metagenomics assembly of... | reverse complement strand
CCCGACAAGCCGATCACCGAGAAGCCGGCTGAAACCCGAATGGGTTCCGGTAAAGGCTCTCCCGAATACTGGGTGGCGGTCGTAAAGCCGGGAAGAGTTATGTTTGAGATGGACGGCGTTTCCGAAGAGGTCGCCAAAGAGGCTATGCGTCTTGCGTCGCACAAGCTCCCGATCAAATGTAAATTCGTGAAAAAAGAAGAAGCAGGGGAGGAATAAACCAGTGAAAGCTACAGAACTGAGAAACATGACTTCCGCTGAACTCACCTCAAAGCTCAAAGAACTGAAAAGCGACCTTTTCAAGCTTCGCTTCCAGAATGAGATCAATCAGCTCGACAATCCCCACAAAATCTCCGATGTCAAACGCGATATCGCGAGAGTGATGACGGTCCTTCGCGAGAAGGATGCGGAATAAGCCATAGAGAGGAGAGAATGTCATGAGTGAAGTTGTAGAAAGAAATCTCAGAAAAACGAGAGTCGGCAGGGTCGTGAGCGATAAGATGGACAAAACCATCGTCGTTGCGATCGAGGATAATGTGAAGCATCCGGTCTATGGCAAGGTCATCAAAAGAACGGTAAAATTCAAGGCGCACGACGAGAACAACGAGTGCGGCATCGGCGACAAGGTCATGATCATGGAGACAAGACCTCTTTCCAAGGATAAGAGATGGCGTCTTGTCGAAATCATCGAAAAGGCAAAATAAAATTCATAGTGCAAGGTTAGAGCGAAATATCGCAACCTGTGAGATGTGAATACCAAAGGAGGAAAGCACAATGATACAGCAACAATCATTGATGAAAGTCGCCGACAACACCGGCGCGAAAGAGCTTATGTGCATCAGAGTGCTCGGCGGTACCGGAAGAAGATACGGTAATATCGGTGATGTCGTGGTCGCCTGCGTCAAGAAAGCGGCTCCCGGCGGAACCGTGAAAAAAGGCGAGGTCGTCAAGGCTGTTATCGTCCGTTCTGTCAAGGGTATCAAGAGAGCAGACGGCTCGTATCTCAAATTCGACGAGAATGCCGCCGTCATCATCAAGGAAGATAAAACGCCGAGAGGCACCCGTATCTTTGGGCCTGTGGCAAGAGAGCTGCGCGAAAAGGATTACATCAAGATCCTGTCGCTGGCTCCGGAAGTACTGTAATGGAGGAATCGAAAATGAATAAGGTTCATGTAAGAAGAGATGATACCGTTATCGTAATTTCCGGCGACGACAAGGGCGCGAAGGGAAAGGTCATCGCGGTATCACCCGACGAACACAAGGTCATCGTCGAGGGCGTCAACGTCCAGACGAAGCATATGAAGCCCAGAAAGCAGGGCGAAGCGGGAGGCGTCATCAAGGTAGAAGGCGCTATGCACGCCGATAAGGTGGCTCTTTACTGCTCGAACTGCAAGGCTGGACGCCGTTCCAAAATCAAGGTCGAGAACGGCAAAAAGATCCGCGTTTGCGCAAAATGCGGACAGAAGATTTAATGCGGAGGTAACGGAAAATGGCAAGACTTAAAGATTATTACAGATCAGAAGTCGCTCCCGCATTGATGAAGAAATTTTCCTATAAGAGCCCGATGCAGATCCCGCGTTTCGACAAAATCGTCATCAACGTGGGTGCGGGCGATGCGAAGGACAATGCAAAAGCGATAGACAATATCATCGAGGAGATCACGGCGATCACCGGACAGAAAGCGGTTCCGACCTATGCGAGAAAATCGGTCGCGAACTTCAAGGTCAGACAGGGCATGAAAATCGGCGTCAAGGTGACGCTGCGCGGCGACAGAATGTTTGAATTTATGGACAGACTGTTCAATCTCGCGCTGCCCCGTGTACGTGACTTCAAGGGAATCAATCCCAATGCCTTCGACGGCCGCGGCAACTATTCGCTCGGCATCAAGGAACAGCTGATATTCCCGGAAATCGAGTACGACAAGGTCGAGAAAATCAGAGGCATGGACATCGCCTTTGTGACGACGGCGTCTACCGATGAAGAAGCAAAAGAGCTGCTCGAGCTGATGGGCGCTCCGTTTGCGAAATAATTTAGGAGGTAAGAAGAATGGCAAAAACTTCAATGAAGGTCAAACAGCAGAGACCGCAGAAGTATTCCACAAGAGAATATAACCGCTGCAAGATCTGCGGAAGACCGCACGGTTATCTCCGCAAATTCGGCATTTGCCGTATCTGTTTCCGCGAGCTTGCTTACAAGGGACAGATTCCCGGCGTAAAGAAAGCCAGCTGGTAAGCTTACGGGAGAGCACAACGCTCTCATCCGAAGAAAAATGCTCCGATCTTGTCGAAAGGAAAGCGATATGCTTTAACCATCGGCTCGCCGCCGGCGGGTGCCGGCAGCAAGGATTCGGCGAAGGGAGGTTTTCTCCCAAAACCAAGAAAACACTTGCATAAAAGGAGGATATAACAATGCAAATTTCAGACGTAATTGCAGATATGCTGACACGTATCAGAAACGCGAACAGCGCCAAGCATGAAACCGTTGACATTCCCGCTTCCGGTATGAAGAAATCGATTGCCGATATTCTCAAAGAGGAAGGCTATATTGCCAGCTATCAGATTATTGAAGACGGCAAACAGGGTGTCATCCGTATCACGCTCAAATACGGACGCGGCAAACAGAAGGTCATTCAGGGACTTCGCAGAGTATCCAAGCCCGGACTTCGCATTTACTCCAACTGTGAGGATATGCCGAAGGTCATGAACGGACTCGGAATCGCGATCGTATCCACATCAAAGGGCGTTATGACCGATAAAAAGGCTCGTGAGCTCCATGTGGGCGGCGAAGTTCTCGCCTTTGTATGGTAATGGGGAGGTAAACGGACATGTCAAGAATTGGAAGAAAAGAAATTGCCGTTCCCGCCGGCGTTACCGTTACAGTGGATGACAGCAATGTCGTCACGGTCAAAGGACCGAAGGGAACTCTCAGCACACAGATTCATAAAAACATCGGCGTCGCCGTCGACGGTGCGGTAATTCATGTGACCCGTCCCGATGACGAACGCGAGAACAGATCGCTTCACGGTCTTTCCAGAACGCTCGTCGCCAATATGGTGGAGGGTGTTACGAACGGCTATTCCAAGACGCTCGAAATCGTCGGTGTCGGTTATAAGGCGGCCAAGTCCGGCAAGACGCTGACGCTCAACCTCGGTCATTCCCATCCGATCCTGTTCGAGGAAAAGGACGGCATCACGTTTGACGTTCCGAACTCCACGACGGTTGTCGTAAACGGAATCGACAAGCAGACCGTAGGACAGATCGCCGCGCAGATCCGTGAGAAGAGACCGCCTGAGCCGTATCTCGGCAAGGGTGTCAAATATGCAGGCGAGCACATTCGCCGTAAAGCCGGAAAAACCGGTAAATAAAGAAGGGAGTGGATCACAATGGTATCTAGAAAAGACAGCAACAAAGCACGTCTTGTTCGTCATAAGAGAGTTCGCGTCAAGATTTCCGGTACGCCCGAAAGACCTCGTCTTTGTGTATATCGTTCTCTTTCCAATATCAACGCGCAGATCATCGACGACGTAAACGGCGTGACGCTTGTATCCGCATCCACCCTCGAAAAGGTATTTGAAGGTAACGGCGGAAACAAAGATGCAGCGAAGGTGATCGGCAAAACCATTGCCGAGCGTGCGCTTGCAAAAGGCATTACCGAAGTGGTGTTCGACCGCGGCGGTTATGTATATCAGGGAAGAGTAAAAGAACTTGCAGAAGGCGCCCGCGAAGGCGGACTTAAGTTCTGAGGAGGAGGAAGGACATGGCGAAAAGAATTGATCCGGCAACGCTTGAACTGAGAGAAGTCACCGTTGCCACCAACCGTGTTTCCAAAACCGTTAAGGGCGGCCGCATCGCACGCCAGACTGCAATCATGGTTGTAGGTGACGAGAACGGACATGTCGGCTACGGTCTTGGAAAGGCGTCCGAATATCCCGAAGCGATCCGCAAGGGCATTGAGGATGCAAAGAAAAACATCATCGAGGTATCCCTGAAAGGTACCACCATCCCGCACGAGGTGATCGGCGAGTATGGCGCGGCGAGAGTGCTTCTCAAACCGGCGGCTCCCGGTACCGGCGTTATCGCGGGCGGTACGGTCCGTGCCGTCGTACAGATGGCGGGCATCAAGGATATCCGTGCAAAATGCATTCGTTCGAGCAATCCTTCCAATGTCGTCAAGGCGACCTTTGAAGGGCTGAAAGCGCTTCGCACGGCCGAGGAAGTAGCGGCTATGCGCGGTGTCGACAAAGATGCACTGAAATAAAGGAGGCAGACGGAGATGGAACAAATCAAAATTACACTCACCGGAAGCCTTATCGGTTCAAGTCCCAAACAAAAGGCAGTTGCAAAGTCGCTCGGTCTTACCAAGATCGGCGATGTGACAGTTCAGAAAAACGACGCTTCCGTTTTGGGTAAGGTCAAAATCATCGCTCACCTTATCAAGGTGGAAAATGTATAATCAATATACATTCAAATTTCATTGATGTACGAAAAAATTCACAGTATAAGGAGGATACCCAAATGAAGCTACATGAACTTTCACCGGCAGAGGGTTCTGTGAAACCGGCCTTTCGCAAAGGCAGAGGCACCGGATCCGGAAACGGAAAAACCGCGGGTAAGGGTCATAAAGGTCAGAACGCGCGCTCCGGCGGCGGTGTAAGACCGGGTTTTGAAGGCGGTCAGATCCCGCTTTACAGAAGACTTCCCAAAAGAGGTTTCAAGAATGCTTTTGCCAAGCATTATGCCATTGTCAATGTGAATGCTTTGGATGCTTTCGAGGACGGAGCGGTCGTCAATGCCGATGCTCTGCTTGAAAAACGCATCATCAGAAAAACGCTCGACGGCGTGAAGATACTCGGCCGCGGCGAAATTACAAAGAAGGTTACGGTACAGGCTGCGATTTTTTCCGCCAGTGCAAAGGAAAAAATCGAATCCGCAGGCGGAAAGTGCGAGGTGGTATAAGTGTTTAAAACGCTGAGAAATGCGTGGACGATCCCAGAACTTCGCCGCAAGATCTTATTCACGCTTTTCATCGTATTCTTATACCGCGTCGGCGCAGCTATTCCGGTTCCTTTCATTGATTATCAGGCAATGCAGACGACCGCCGCATGGTACAGCGAAGGAATACTTTCTTATTTGAATATTCTTTCCGGCTATGCGTTTTCCAAAGCGACGCTGCTTGCGCTTTCCGTAACACCGTATATCAACGCATCGATTATCATGCAGCTTCTCACGATCGCGATTCCCGCGCTCGAGAGAATGTCGAAGAACGGTGAGGACGGAAGAAAAAAGATCGAAAAGATCACCCGTTATGTCACGGTCGGCATCGCTATCGTGACGGCTTACGGTTATTATGCGATTCTCGGTTCGTCGACCTATACCGGTGTTACCGGCGGCTTCCTGCTTTTTGGCAGCGGCTCCGGCTTTGACAGAATCTTTTCCGCGATTGTCATTATCGCGTGCTACACGGCGGGCGCATGCCTTGTCATGTGGCTGGGTGAAAAGATCGACGAACAGGGTATCGGAAACGGAATTTCCATGATCCTGTTTGCCAACATCGTATCGGGACTTCCGTCTACCTTTGTGCAGTTCCAGCAGAATCTCACCGCGAAACAGACGTCGGGTTATTTTGAAGGTGACTATGTTCCGATGTGGCTGCAAATCGTTCTGTGGGTCGCTGTCATTGTGGTCCTTGTCGGTTCGATTGTGTTCGTGACCTATATGTCCGACGCAGAGAGAAGGATTCCTGTCCAGTACGCGAAGCGAACGGTAGGACGAAAGCAGTACGGCGGTCAAAGCTCGAATCTGCCGATTAAGCTCAATATGTCCGGCGTTATGCCGATCATCTTTGCTTCCACGATCGTTTCGCTGCCGATTACGATCATCTCTTTCTGCAATCCGAAAGAGGGATCATTCTGGCGCGGCGTCTATAATGCGCTGTCCACCGACAGCTGGATTTATATGATCGTGCTCTTTATCCTGATCATTGCATTTGCGTATTTCTATATCTCGATTTCGTTCAATCCTGTCGAAGTGGCCAACAACCTGATGCAGCAGGGCGGTTCCATTCCGGGTATTCGTCCGGGACGTCCGACCGCGCTCTACATCAAGAAGGTGCTGAATAAGGTTGTTTTGATGGGTGCTCTTTTCCTCGGAATCGTGGCTTGCTTCCCGCTATTACTCAACATTGTGACGGGCGGACTTCTGAATGTTATCTCGTTCAGCGGCTCCACGCTCCTCATCGTTGTCGGCGTAATTTTGGAAACGGTTCGCGAGATGGAAGCGCAGATGACGATGCGTCATTACAAGGGCTTCCTCGATTAAAACGAACATACGGCGTCATCCGCCGAGACTCGGCGGATGACTTCCGGTGAAGATGAAAGCTTTACGGAATGGTTCAGATGGAAAGGAGACCGCAATATGAAGCTTATGTTTCTCGGCGCCCCCGGCGCCGGAAAGGGAACGCAGGCGGAGATTGTTTCCGAACGCTATGGAATCCCGGCGATTTCGACGGGAGCGCTTCTCAGGGAGGCGATCGGCGCAGGAACAGAGCTCGGCTTGAAGGCGAAAAGCTATATCGACGGCGGCTCGCTTGTTCCGGATGATGTCGTCATCGGTATCATCAAGGAAAGATTGAAAGCGGAGGACTGCAAAAACGGCTTTATCCTCGACGGTTTTCCGCGCACGGTCGCTCAGGCGAAAGCGCTTGACGACATGGGAATCGTCATGGATGGCGTTGTGGATATCGAGGTGGCGGATGAGGATATCGTTCGCAGACTCGGCGGACGCAGACTTTGCGGAAAATGCGGCGCGTCCTACCATGTCGAGTATAAGCCTGTCAAGGTGGACGGCAAATGTGATAAATGTGACGGAGGGCTTGTGATCCGCGCGGACGACAAGCCTGAGGTCATCAAAAGCCGTCTTGCCGTTTATCACGAACAGACAGAGCCGCTGAAAGAGTATTATGCCGAACGCGGTATACTCAAAACCGTTGTCGGTCAGGAAAAGATCGAGGATACCACGTCCTTGACCTTGGCGGCGATTGAAAGCATCAGAGGCTGATTATGGTTCAGATCAAAAACAGCGAACAGTTGGCTATTATGCGTAAGGCGGGGAGGATCACCGGTGAGGCGATTCTTGCGGCGCGGGATCATATAAGAGAGGGCGTCAGTACGAGGGAGCTCGATACGGTCATCCGGCATTATATTGAAAAATGCGGCGCAAAACCTTCATTTTTAGGCTATGGAGGCTTTCCCGGCAGTGCTTGCATCAGCATCAACAATGAGGTCATTCACGGAATCCCGAGTGCCTCCAAAATTCTGCACGAAGGGGACATTGTCAAAATCGATGTCGGCGCTTACTACCATGGCTTCCATGGAGACAGCGCGAATACTTTCGGTGTCGGCAGAATTTCGGAGGAGGCCGCAAAGCTCATCGAAGCGACCAAGGAAAGCTTTTTCCGCGGTGCAAAGAAGGCGGTCGCGGGCGGACGGATCGGCGATATCGGTTCGGCGGTCAGCGAGTATGCGGAAAGCTTCGGATACGGCGTTGTCCGCAAATATGTTGGCCACGGCGTCGGACAGAATCTGCATGAGGACCCCGAGGTCCCGAATTTCGGAACGGCCGGCAGAGGAACGAGACTTTATACCGGTATGACGATTGCCATCGAGCCCATGATCAATATGGGTTCTCCGGATGTCAAGGTCCTTTCCGACGGCTGGACGGTCGTCACGGTCGATGGCGCTTTATCTGCCCATTATGAGCACACCGTTGCCATAACGGACGGTGAGCCGGTGTTTCTCACCTTGGTGGAGTGATTGATTCGGTTATGAAAAAGAAGCATTCCCCGACGCCGGCGGTTGTTCCCGACAGAACGGATTTCCGTGTCGGAGAGATTGCCGTTTCCACGGCAGGACATGACGCGGGACTGATTTTTGTGATTATTGCGGGAATCGACGACCGTCATGTGCTTGTGGCGGACGGAAAGGCGAGAAAGCTTGCGGCGCCGAAAAAGAAAAAGATGCGGCATTTAAGCATATTTACAAGGCTGTCGGAGGAGGATACGGAGAAGCTCCGAAACGGAAGCGTCAATGACAGCTTCCTGCGAAAGACAATCTCCTCACTTGACCTCGAACAGCTAACCCAAAGTTAAATTTTACGAATTTAAGGAGGGGCATTATGCCAAAGGACGATGTTATGGAATTTGAGGGCACGGTCATCGAGGCGATGCCCGGTGCTACCTTCAAGGTGAAGCTTCCCAACGGACATATTGTGCTGTCACAGATTTCGGGAAAGCTTCGTATGAATTCGATTCAGATTGTTCCGGGCGACAGAGTCACGGTGGAGGTTTCCGTCTATGACCTGAACAAGGGACGCATCACGTGGAGACTGCGTGAAAGCTAAGCCCCGGATATCATTTATTATTCAAGTAAGGAAAGGAACGGTGTAATACACATGAAAGTTAAACCTTCCGTTAAAAAGATCTGCAACAAATGCAAGATCATTAAAAGAAAAGGCCATGTAATGGTCATTTGCGAAAACCCCAAGCATAAGCAAAAACAGGGCTGAGCACACAACAAAGAAAGGGAGGTGTATTTCCAGAATGGCTCGTATAGCTGGTGTTGAAATTCCAAATCAGAAGAGAGTTGAAATCGGTCTTACCTATATCTACGGGATAGGCAGAGCAACCTCGAATAAGATTCTTGAAAAGACCGGTATCAATCCCGATACACGCTGCAAGGATCTTACGGAAGATGATGTTTCCAAGCTTCGCGATGAAATCGAAAACTTCCATAAGGTGGAGGGCGACCTGCGCCGCGATGTTTCGATGGATATCAAGAGAATGGTCGAAATCGGATGCTACCGCGGTATCAGACACAGAAAAGGTCTGCCGGTTCGCGGTCAGAGAACGAAAACAAATGCGAGAACCAGAAAAGGTCCGGCAAAGACCATCGCAAATAAGAAGAAATAAGGAGTGATAGACAAATCATGGCTAAAGCAACAACCAAAAAGGTAGTCAGAAAGCGCCGCGAACGTAAAAATGTCGAAAAAGGCGCGGCTCATATCCGCGCAACCTATAACAATACGATCGTAACTATCACTGATGTCGCCGGCAATACGGTATCATGGGCGTCCGCGGGTGAGCTTGGATTTAAAGGCTCGAGAAAATCCACTGCGTTTGCCGCTCAGATGGCTGCGGAAACGGCGGCGAAGATCGCGGCGGACAACGGAATGAAGAGCGTCGAGGTTTATGTGAAGGGACCCGGTCAGGGAAGAGAATCGGCCATCCGTGCGCTTCAAACACAGGGGCTTGAAATCACATTGATCCGCGACGTCACACCGGTTCCGCACAACGGATGCAGACCGCCGAAAATCAGACGCGTATAAAGAAGGAGGTACGAAACGATGGCAAAGAATACACAGCCTGTTTTGAAGCGCTGCAAGGCGCTGGGGCTTTCACCGGCTGTTCTCGGTTATTCCAAGGAGACAAAACGCAATCCGAAACCGATGCGCCGTAAACAGTCCGAATACGGCATGCAGCTGATTGAGAAACAGAAGGTAAAATTTATTTACGGCGTGCTTGAAAAGCAATTCCGTTCTTATTATGCAAAGGCTGAGCGTAAACAGGGCATTACGGGTGAGCTTCTTCTGCAAGAGCTGGAGCGCCGTCTGGACAATGTAGTATTCCGTATGGGTTACGCAAGCACAAGACGCGAGGCAAGACAGCTTGTCAATCACGGACATTTCACCGTAAACGGAAAGCGTGTTAACATACCGTCTTATCAGGTTCGCGTCGGTGAAGTGATTGCGATTAGTGAAAAATCACGTAAGAGCGAAAAAATCAAATCCCTGATTGAGGAATTTGGAAAAAAACCGATGCCGAAATGGATCGATAAAGCCGCCGAAGCATATGAGGGAAAAATTATTGCTCTGCCCGCGCGTGATGATATCGACTATGAAGTATCCGAGCACCTGATCGTCGAGTTGTACTCCAAATAATCATGACCCCCGACGCATGCGCATCGGGAGTGTATCCCGAAAATCGGTGCGTCAATTTCCGATACAAATTGTATTTGTGTTTTATACTAAATAGGAGGGTTAATTAGATGATTGAAATAGAAAGACCGAATATTACGGCTGTCGAATCGGATAACGATCCCAAAAGAGGTACCTTTGTTTTGGAACCGCTTGAAAGAGGCTACGGCATCACGCTCGGAAATTCTCTGCGCAGAGTTCTGCTCAGCTCGCTTCCCGGCGTTGCGGTCGTCAGCATCAAAATCAGCGGCGGAGACAAGGATATTCTTCATGAGATTTCAACGGTTCCCGGCGTAAAAGAGGACGTCTGCGAAATCGTTTTGAACGTTAAGGGTATTACGGCAAAATTATATCCGCAAACGACCAAAACGGTGTCGATCGACGTTACGGGTCCGAAAGACGTTACCGCGGGAGATATCGCCTGCGATGCCGATATCGAGATCCTTAATCCGGAGCATCATATTGCAACGGTTTCCGACGGTGTGCGTTTCAAAATGGAGCTTACCTTCGATCACGGCCGCGGATATGTTTCGCAGGAGAAGAATAAACAGACCTATTCGGCCGGACAAATCGGCGTGATTTATGTGGATTCTATATTTACCCCTGTTTACAACGTGAGCTATAAGGTGGATCCCACCCGTGTCGGCAATGTAGTCGATTATGATAAGCTTACGCTTGATGTTTTGACGAACGGTACGATCTCGGCAAGAGAAGCCGTATCGCTCGGAGCCAAGATACTCAACGAACATCTCAACCTCTTTGTGGAGCTGTCTGACGAAGCAAAGAGTGCGGAGATCATGGTGGAAAGAGAAGAAACCAAGAAAGAAAAGGTCCTTGAGATGACCATTGAGGAGCTTGATCTGTCTGTGCGCAGCTTCAACTGCTTGAAGCGCGCAGGCATTGATACTGTGGAGGATCTTACGAGCAGCACCGAGGCGGATATGATTAAAGTCCGCAACCTCGGCAAGAAATCGCTCGAAGAGGTGATACAGAAACTCCATTCGCTCGGACTCAGCCTTAGAAAAGAGGAAGACTGAATCCGCGTTTAGGATTGGAGAAAGCATCAGAAAACAGAGAGAATATTGGTTGAATCCTTTTAAAAAGGGGCAATTTGCCCCGCTATTGGTGCGGTGCTGCGGTTTTTCGCATATTGGCGCTTGAAAACTGTCTTTTCCGGCTCTATCTCCCTTTTTTCTGGGGAGGATATGCGGGATGCAGACTGCACTTATTAAACAGGCAAAGGAGGAATAGTATAATGCCCGGAACCAGAAAACTTGGCAGACCTACTGCCCATAGAATGGCGATGCTGAAAGGCATGGTGACCTTGCTTTTGGAAAACGGTTCGATTGAGACGACTGTGACAAGAGCCAAGGAAGTCAGATCTCTGACAGATAAAATGATTACGCTCGGAAAGAAGAATACGCTTGCTTCCCGCCGTGCTGCGCTTTCTTTCATTACGAAAGAAGACGTCGTCAAGAAGCTTTTTGATGAAATCGCTCCCGCTTATGCGGAGAGAAACGGCGGCTATACGGCTGTCTACAAGATCGGCCCGCGCCGCGGCGATGCTGCCGAAATGGCGATCGTCAAGCTTGTCTGATATGAATAAAAATAAAAACGGACTGATAAAAATCAGTCCGTTTTTTGTATCGTAACACAAATCGAACGGGAAACGACAAAACCGCGACAGGATGCGGTCGGGCGTTCCGCCAACTATACGATGGATACAACGCCTCATTGTATAGCTGCTTTTCTTGGTACGAGGGGAAAAGCACGTATCCGCGATTTTTATTCTTCTATGATTTTGATGCTTGTGATGACGGGCTGTTTGTCCGCCGGAATGGTTCCGTTGCCATCTGTCGGTTCGGCATCTTCACAGATCGCATCCACGACCTCCATGCCGGAGATCACATGGCCAAACGCGGCGTACTTGCCGTCAAGATATGTGCTGTCCTCATGTACGATGAAGAACTGTGAGCTTGCGGAATTGTATGATGAGCTTCTCGCCATGGAAATGGCGCCGCGTACATGGGAAATGTTGTTTTTCACGCCATTGGCAGAAAATTCGCCCTTGATGGTTTCACTAGACCCGCCGGTGCTGGTACCGTTTGGACTTCCTCCCTGAATCATGAAGTTAGGCATGATCCGGTGGAACGTGAGTCCGTCATAGAAGCCCTCATTTGCGAGCTTTACGAAATTGGCGACCGTGATGGGCGCGGTTTTGGCGTCTAATTCAACGGTGATGACGCCGTAATTTTCCACGGTGATTTCCGCGATATAGGTTTTGGTCTTTCCACAGGAGCAACAGAGAAGCGCGATAAGAGAAAGCGTGATAAAGACGGTAAGTGCTTTTTTCATGGATGAAAAATTCCTTTCTTTTCCGTAAAGAGGTTATCCCCGTTTGACGCGGATTCTCATTTCCGCACCGGGTGCGTCGAGGACTTCGATTTGCAGCTTCCAATCGGGTGAGACGCCCTCGGGGAAGCGGTTGAGCGAATACGATTCCGAAGCGGCGCCGCAGTAGAGCGAGGAATCGAAAAGTCCGGTTTTCGGGTCGTCGGAGGCATAAAAGAACGGGTCCTCCGTGATGTTTTTCTCCTTGAAGCAGGGACCGTATTTGACAAAATTGCCGGCCTCGTCCGTGATTTCGGTGAACATGCTGCGAAGTCTTATGGCGTTTCCGAGGTCATGACGCTTTCCCTCGGGACGGTTGGAGGAGACGCACTGCGCCTTGGTGAACCATTCGCGATTGATTGCCTCGTCTACCTGCCAAATGATGATGCCGCCCTTGGAATCGCCGGGGGTCAGTTTTTCCTCGAAGCCTTCTTTGAGGCGGATTTCACAGAGGAAATATTCGTCCGGGTCGGGCGTTGTGATTTTCAGCACCTTGTATTTGCCGGAAAGCGTGGAGTAAAGCGTATATACGCCGTCCTCGTCCGCAGTCTCCTCTTGTGCCCAGCCGAGATAAATTCTCTGATACGGGTCGATGTAGGCGGGCTTGGTGCCGCTGTCGAGGTGATTGCCCCACGACATCAGCGAGAAATTGAGCGGAAGCGGCCAGCCGAATACATAGTCCGCAGGCGGGGTATAGCGGCAGTACATGTCCTGCGCGCCCACGTTGTGCGCAAGCTCGTGCGCCGGCGTGCCGATTGTGATTGGGCCATGGGAATTGTATTCGCCGACATTGGATACGCGCACGACTTTGACGCCGCCGCTCATCTGGGCGTCGGTGGGCTGGCTGGTTCCGTGCACCATGAAGCGGTGGCTCGGAATCGGTCCGTCTTCGCAGACGACCTTGGAAAATTCCTCGTCCGCCTTGGTGGACGCACGGTCATAGCCCGCGTTGAGAATGACGATGGCAAGCTCATCCGGTGTGATGATGCCGTCTCCGTTTTTGTCGTATTTGGCAAAATCGATGTAAGGATCGCAGGCCTCGACGATGTCATGAATGGCCTTGGCCGCCGCGGTCTCATTGGTATAGCCTTCGAGATTGCGCAGCGCAGCGGGATGCGGCAGGGGCACCGTGATTTCCAAAATTCCCTCCGGCGCATTTTCTCTTTGCGGATGATCAATATGTACGGGATAGAACCAAAACTTTCCGAGCGTCATCTCCTTATAAAAATTCATAAGGGAGTAGCCGTTCTCTCCGAAGAAGCGCTCATAGCAGTCCTCCGGCTTGGAGAGCGCCCATTGCTCGCCGAAAATCGGCGAGGTTTTGTCATATAACAGCTCGGGATGTGCGGGGTCATAGTCGTTTTTGCCGTTGCCGTTCGGGTCGAAGCTTGCGATGACGAGCAGCAGCGGTGCGGGTGTCAGTGGTTTCATGACGGATTCCTTTCTTACGTAAAAAGAATATAACAACGAATTTATTTTATCACAAGGGACACACAAGGTCAAGAATAAGCGGCAAATTTAACATTCTGTTCAATTTGCCGCTTATCCTATTATCCTTTGAATTGGCTGTTGTAAAGCTCCGCGTAGAAGCCGCCCTTTTGAAGCAGGGAAGCGTGCGTACCGCTTTCGATGATGCTTCCGTTTTTCATCACGAGAATGATATCTGCCTCGCGGATGGTGGAAAGCCGGTGCGCCACGATAAAGCTGGTCCGTCCTTCCATCATGACGGCGAAGGCATTCTGAATTTTCATCTCTGTGCGCGTATCGATGGAGGAGGTGGCTTCGTCGAGAATCAGCATCGGCGGCAGGCAAAGCATGACGCGCGCAATGCAGAGCAGCTGCTTCTGTCCCTGTGAGAGCCCGCTGTCGTCGCCGATAACGGTATCGTAGCCCGCGGGAAGCCGCTTGATAAAGCTGTGCGCGTGGGAGGCTTTGGCGGCGGCGATAATCTCCTCATCGGTGGCATCGGGCTTCCCGATCGCGATGTTTTCACGCACGGTTGCCGTTTTCAGCCATGTTTCCTGCAAGACCATGCCGTAGCTTTTCCGCAGGCTTTTTCTTGTGATATCGCGGATATCCGTGCCGTCCACGCGGATTTCTCCCGCGTCCACATCGTAGAAGCGCATGAGCAGGTTGATGAGCGTTGTTTTGCCGCAGCCGGTGGGTCCGACGATGGCGACGCGGCGTCCGGCGGGAACGGAAAGATTGAAGTTGCGGATAAGCGGCTTTGCGGGCACATATGAGAAATCGACGTTTGTGATTTCCATTTCACCTTTTGCCTTATCAAGGACGACCGCATCCGGCGCGTCGGGGATCTGCGGTGTCTCACAGATGAGCTCGAAGAGCCTTGCGGCGCAGGCGAGCGCGTTTTGAAGCTCCGTCACGACGCCGGAAATCTCGTTGAACGGCTTCGTATACTGGTTGGCATAGCTGAGAAAAATCGAGAGGCTTCCGACGGTGAACGTCGGGTTTGTAATAACGGAGAGTGCGCCGACAAGTCCCACGCCGGCGTAGACGATGCTGTTGACAAAGCGCGTCGTCGGATTCACGGTCGAGGAATAGAATACCGCGCGCCGCGAGCATTTTTCCAGTCTCTCGTTGATTTCCTCGAAAGTTTCGGAAACCTCGGCCTCGTGCCCGTATGCGCGCACCACCTTTTCATTGCCGATAATCTCATTGATAAAGGCGGTCTGCTCGCCGCGCGTTTCCGATTGAAGCCGGAACATCGAATAGGTCCGCTTCGCGATGAAGCTTGCCGCGAAAAGGGAGAGCGGCGTCACGAGCACGACGACGAGCGCGATTTTCCAGTTGATGGCGAACATGAATGCGAGTGTGCCGATGATGGTGATGACGCCGGTGAAGAGTTGGGAAAAGCCCATAAGCAGTCCGTCGGAGAACTGGTCGGCGTCGGTGATAATACGGCTGACGATTTCCCCGTGTGCGTGGGAATCGATATAGGAAACGGGCAGGCTTTGGAGCTTTGCGAACGCTTCGCTGCGGATATCGCGCACGACGCCGTAGGTAATTCGGTTGTTGATGATGTTCATGAGCCATTGAAAGAGGGCTGCCGCTGCGGCCGCGACGGCGATTTTGATAAGCAAGGCGGCGATGTCGTCAAAATACACTTTCCCGGGCTCGAGAATGAGATCGATGGCATCACCGATGAGAATCGGTACATACAGGGTCAGAACGACCGAGGCTGCGGCAAGCAGTAGGGAGAGAAGAAGTGCCGGCGTATAGCGTTTCAGATAGTTCAGCACCTTTTTTAGGGTGCCGCGGGAGGCTTTCTTTTGGCTTTTCATATCCGCGCTTCCTCCTTTTCCCTCGGAAATTGAGAATAATAGATTTCCTGGTAGACGGGGCAGCTTTCGAGCAGCTCCGCATGTGTGCCGCGTCCGGCGATTCTGCCGTCGTCGAGGACGATGATTTGGTCCGCATGAGAAATAGAGGCCGCGCGCTGCGACACGATGAAAACGGTGTGTTCCCCCTCCATTGTCCGGACAGCGGCGCGCAGGCGCGCGTCCGTGGCATAATCGAGCGCGGAGGCGCTGTCGTCAAAGATGATAATATCGGGATTGCCGACAAGGGAGCGTGCGATGCCGAGCCGCTGACGCTGTCCGCCGGAGAGATTTTTGCCGCCCTGCTCGATTACGTAGTCGAGGCCGCCCTCCTTGCCCTCGACGACGTCGCGCGCTTGGGCGGTATCGAGTGCGCGCCAGATTTCCTCGTCGGTGGCATCCGGCTTGCCCCATCGGATATTTTCCCGAATGGTGCCGTGAAAGAGCACCGCCTTCTGCATGACAATGCCGATTTTTTTCTTTAAAATATCGTCGGAATAAGCCCGCACGTCTATGCCGTCTATGAGGACTTCGCCGCGCGTCGCGTCATAAAAGCGGGGAATGAGTTCCACAAGCGAGGTCTTGCCCGAGCCGGTACCGCCGATGATGCCGACCGTTTCGCCGCGGCGGACGGTGAAATCGATATCCGTGAGCGATTCGTCCGAGGCGTTTTGATAGGTCAGTCCGACATGCCGGAAAGTGACGGCGAAATCGTTCTGCTTTTCCTTGTTTTCCGCCGTGGGACGCGGCGCTCCTCCGTCCTCGAGCATCGCCTCAATGCGGTCGGCACATGCTGCGGATTTTGTCATGGTGATAATCAGATTTGCAAGCTTGACAAGTTCGATGAGAATCTGCGACATATAGTTGTAAAGCGCAATGACGGCGCCTTGTGTGATAACGCCCGCTTCAACGCGCAGCGCGCCGACGTGAATCAGCACGATAATCGCGAGATTGATGATAAGATAAGTCAAGGGATTCATGAGCGCCGAGATTTTGCCGGCGAATTTCTGCACGGCCGTGAGCGCCGCATTGTGCCGGTCGAACTCGCGGATTTCGTTTTCCTCGTCCGCAAATGCGCGGATGACGCGCGTTCCGGAAAGGTTCTCGCGCGTGATGCCAAGCACCCGGTCAAGACCGGTCTGCACCTTTCGGTAGAGCGGGATTCCGGCGAGCATGATGCCGAATACGACGACGCACAGCACGGGAATCGCGACGGCAAAGACGAGCGCGGCCTTCCCATCGATGGTAAACGCCATAATCATCGAACCGAATACGATGACGGGAGAACGGGAAAAGAGCCGCAGCGTCAGATTCACGCCGGACTGCACCTGCGTGATATCGCTTGTCATGCGCGTGATCATGGTCGAGGTGCCCATCCGGTCGATGTCGGAGAAGGAGAGCTTCTGCGTGTGAGCAAAGAGCGCCGAGCGGATATTTTTCGAGAAGCCGACCGCGGCCTTGGCCGCAAAATACTGCGCGAACATCGTGCAGGTGAAGCCGACAAGTCCGAGCAGCACGAGAAGTCCGCACATGCGGAAAATATAGGGCTTGTCGCCTGCCGCAATGCCGATGTCGATGATGTTTTTCATGACGAGCGGAATCATCAGCTCGAAAATCGCTTCCAGCACCTTGAAAAAGGGTGCGGATACCGCGGAGGCGGTATATCCTTTCATATATTTCAAAAGCTTTGTCAAATCCATTTCCTCCGGAAATTATGAAATATTGTGGTTTTGATGATATTCCCTTAATCCGCTGCCGCGTCGCTCTCGCGTTTGCGCCGGTTGTACGGACAGACGCGCATACAGATACCGCAGACGGCGCCGCGTCCGATATCCTTGTAGGTTTTCATATGCGCGGAGCAGCGTGCCGCGTCGAGAATCGTGTCCCGCGGCGCGCCGTAAACGTAGTTCCTGCCGGTGATTGCACCGGCGGGGCAGGCGTTTTTGCAGATTTCACAGGTACCGCAGCCCTCTGTAATCACGGCGCCCGACGGGATAAGCGGCATATCGGTGAGCACGGTCGCAAGGCGCACCTTGGAGCCGTATTCTTTGGTGATGAAAAGCCCGCTTTTCCCGATGAAGCCGAGGCCTGCAAGCACCGCCGCCGTTTTGTGCTGAAAGACGCCGCGGTAGGCATCCTTATCGGTATTCGTGCTTTGTGAGGCGGCAATGGGCAGCGCCGAAAAGCCGTGTGCTTCGATGAAATCCACGGCGTCCAGCGCAAGAAGGTCGAGCTTTGTGTTGGTGATGCGGTAATGATGGAAATATTGAATGGAGGGCCTGCCGTCGATTGTTTCCACGACCGTATCGGAGAGCCTGCGCACAATCGTCACGGCGAAGTGCAGAGCGGGGAAGTCCGGCGACGCTTTGTCCCCCAGCGCGGAAAAGCCGACAAGCGAGGCACCGTTTTTTATAAGACAGCTTTGAAGTTCATCCTCAAACATCCCTATCCTCCCGGATTTCTGCCGCATTTCGCGTGTTTTTCCTCAATATTCTATCACAAAAAGCTGCCTGTGGCAATATGATAACGGGAAAACTGAATATTTTTTGCGGGATTCGGCATATATTGTCAGTATGACGAATGAATACATTCGGAAAATATGCTTTGTCGGAGGAAATCTATATGGACAGATGCAGCATCAACGATTTGAAGGATAAAGAGGTCATCAACATTTGCGACGGAAAGCGGCTCGGATACATAAACGATGTGGAGATCGACGTATGCTCCGGCTGTGTGCTGGCCATCGTCGTTCTGTTCGACTGCCGCGTGTTCGGCTTTGGAAAATGCGAGGAGCTGGTCATTCCGTGGGATAAGATCGGCTGCTTCGGAAAGGACGCGGTGCTCGTAAACGTGGATATTTCGCTCTATGAAAAGCTCGGATGCGAGAAAAAGTCGGGGAAAAAGTGAAAAATATCATAAAACCCCTTGCATTTCCGGCGATTTTATGATAAAATAAATCGGATTTTCGGAGCTTTGTGCATCCGAATCCCGAAAAATCAAAATCCGCACACAGCGGCGGCATGCGCTTGGTGCCCCAAGGGAGGGCTTTGCATGGAAATTTATCCGCGCTGTGGAGGAAAAAACCAAAAAGGAGAAAAAATCATGGCAGTCATTTCAATCAAGCAGCTGCTCGAAGCAGGCGTCCATTTCGGACATCACACGAGAAGATGGAACCCCAAGATGGCGGAATACATCTTCACGGAAAGAAACGGCATCTATATCATCGACCTTCAAAAAACGGTCGGCAAGATCGACGAGGCCTACAATTTTGTAAAGGAGCTTTCGGCTGAGGGCGGCGACCTTCTCTTCGTGGGAACGAAGAAGCAGGCGGCGGACGCCATCAAGGAAGAGGCGGAGCGCTGCGGCATGTACTATGTCAACGTGCGCTGGCTCGGCGGCATGCTCACGAACTACAAGACAATCAAGAGAAGCATCGGACGTCTCGCATCCCTCGAAAAGATGAAAGAGGAGGGAACCTTCGACCTGCTTCCCAAGAAGGAAGTGGCGAAGCTCACAAAGGAAATGGAAGACCTCGAGAGAAATCTCGGCGGTATCAAGAATATGCCCGGACTTCCGGCGGCGGTATTCATCGTAGACCCGAGAAAAGAGCACAATGCCGTGTTGGAAGCGAAGAAGCTCGACATTCCGGTTATCGCCATCGTCGACACGAACTGCGATCCTGACGACGCGGATTATATCATTCCCGGAAACGACGACGCGATCCGCGCAATCAAGCTGATTTCCAGCGTCCTCGCCGACGCCGTCATCGAGGGCAAGCAGGGCGAGCAGACGACCGCGGCTCCCGCGGAGGAAGCGGCGGCAGAAGAAGCAGCCGAGGTCGAAGCTGCCGAAAGCACCGAAGCTTAATGCGAACCGCGCATAGATATTAAAATTCACAGAGGAGGATAAGAAAATGGCAAATATATCCGCACAGATGGTCGGCGACCTGAAAAAGAAAACAGGCGCGGGGCTGATGGACTGCAAGCGTGCGCTTGTGGAGTCGGACGGAGACGTCGATGCCGCCATCAAACTGCTCAGAGAAAAGGGACTTGCCGCCGCCGCTAAAAAAGCGGACAGAATCGCGGCGGACGGTCTTGTATCGATACTCAAAGACGGCAACACCGTCGCAATGGTCGAGGTCAATTCCGAAACCGACTTTGTCGCGAAGAACGCGACTTTCGTTGAGTTTGTCAATGGGATTCTGAGAACGATTGTCGCCTGCAAACCGGCGACGCTTGAGGCGCTCGGCGCCTGCAAATTCGACGGCACGGAATACACCGTCGACGAAACCGTTAAGGATAAAATTTTCACGATCGGCGAGAAGATTTCCGTTCGCCGCTTCGTCGTCATCGAAGGCATCACAAGCACTTATGTTCACGGAAACGGCGCAATCGGCGTCATCGTGAAATTTGACGTCGAGCCTTCGCTTGCAACCAACGATAAATTTGTGGAATTTGCGAAGAACATCGCGCTCCAGGCCGGCGCTTATGCGACCCCTTATCTCGACCGTGATTCCGTTCCGGCGAATGTCATCGCGGAGGAAAAGGAAGTCGTGATTGCGCAGATCAAGAACGATCCGAAGAACGCGACGAAGCCCGAGGCGATCCTCGACAAGATGGCGGCCGGAAAGCTCGGCAAATTCTACGAGGAGAACTGCCTTGTCGAAAAGGAATATATCAAGGACGACAACATGAAAGTCAGCCAGTATATCGCATCCGTTGCGAAAGAGCTTGGCACGACGATTAAGATTGTCGAATTTGCCAGATTTGAAAAGGGCGAGGGCATTCAGAAGAGAGAGGACAATCTCGGCGACGAGGTTGCCAAGATGCTCGGCAAATAAGCTACTGTTTATAAAAAATACCGCAGAAATGCGGTATTTTTTTGCGGATAAAATTCGGGAGGCTCACCTTGCATGTCGGACGCTATGCAGTGGCTCCATGATGAAAAAGCGCCGGAAAGCCATAGACTGACAAGGCTTTCCGACGTTTTACGTTATTTCTGCCGCATATTTTGAACATATAACGATCTTATATTGAATGTAATAAAAATAAAAATCTTGTAAAACTTTTCAAAACATGTTGACAAATCGTGCAAGGCACGTTATAATATAGAAAACAGGCAGGCCGACGTACGGGAATACGTCAGCCCTGCATAAGAAGTGTTGTAGCACTCCCCACACAACCGGATAACCGGCACCCTATCAAAATTATAGCAGACAATAGCAGGGTTTACAAGGGATATCCGTAAAATGGGGGCTTGAATCTGACGGTTTTTCCGAAAAGACAGATATGCCGTGCCATACGCTTTTATGCGCTTGTGGCACGGATTTTTTATCGCTCAAATTGAGCCGCTCGCCAAAGAGCGGCGGAACGGAGAAATCATATGTTAAACTGCCATCCATCCTGCAAACAGTCGATGCGGCCGTTCAAGCCGCATCAAAAAAGGACGCCGTGCGTCCGGATATTGATGTTAAGTTAAGTTCCGTGGTTCGGAGTTCTCTGAGAGAACAAAAAGCCGCCGGACTTCGGCAGAGCAAGCACCTCCGCCGAAGCTCCGCATCAGGTGAACAGGCACCCTACGCGACCGAAAAATCGGGTTCCGGACAGCAAATTCAGTATAACACATTTTTTGTGATTTTTCAAGAGCTGTTCATAACATCTATGCGTCAACATATGACGGGATGTCCGATTTGAGCCATCGCAAAGGTTTGTATTTTGATACTGACCGCGTGGGGATTGCAAAAAAGAGAGCCGCAGGCGCTCTTATCCCTGCGCGGTATTTTGTTTTTCGAGGAGGCTCATGACTCTTTTCTACCGGCATGCCGCTCCCGCCCTGTGGAGCTCATGCGTCGGAGGACGGCGGTCATTGTGCCTCTTTTGACTCAGTTCAAAAATAGATTTACCCAAGGACAATGGCGTTTTGGTCCATATGAGGCACCAAAGGACAGCCGATTGCGAAAGGAGGAAGCGAAAACAGGGATTTTCACAGACCGAAATATACGGGGAACCACCCGATAAAAAGAATGGAGGAACCAAAACATGACAAGCAGACAATTCAAAACGGAAAAATTCGAGGAGTTCAAAACGGAATTGCAGGAATATGCGCGAAGCAAGCCCTACTGCCCGATCTATGAGACAGATGTCCGTCTGAACGGCGAAAAATATACCCTTTTCATCCAGCCGGACAGGAACAACAGAATGTATATCTTATATGCGCTGTGGGCGGGCGCCGACAAGGAGACGGGCGCCGCGGCTTATGAGATGATTACCAAAGGCGCCCTTCTGTCCTCTCTCATGGAGATGATTGTTTATCAGGGACTTGCCAAGCAGCCCGTCTGACAAAAGGGAACTGCCGCCGATAAAAAATCCGGAAAGCACGGATGCTTTCCGGATTTTTGAATTTTTACCGTCACGGGGAAAAGCGGTGTTATTTCTTTTCTTCCGTATCGCCCGTATTGCGGTCTTTCCGTTTTTTCCGCTTGCTGCGCTCCGCAGCGATGATGATAACGGCGATGATGCCGCCGAGCAGCAGGAACGGGAGCACCCAAACGATGCCTAAAAATACCGTCGATATTACGTTGCCGAACGTCTCGAACGCGCCGGTAAAGGCATTCCCGACGCGCTGCCAGTAGCTAATCTCCACGGCGGGCTGATATTTGCGCACTTCGGACAGGGTGATATAGACATAGGAATAGTTGACGGATTTATCCATCAGCTGCAATTTGGAATTGATCGAATTGATTTGGGAACGCACCTGCGCGAGCTTATCTTCAAGCGTGAGAAGATAGTCGAGCGAATCCGCCTTTTCCAGCATGGCCGTGAGCCGTTCCTCCTGCAAAAGAAGGCTGTCGAGCTGCGCCTTGTAGCCATAATAGGAATCCGTGATATCCTCCGTGGTGAGGGTGGAGCGCAGAACGTTGCATTCCGCTTCTATGGCTTCGAGATATTCGTCGACCTTGTCCGCCGGCACACGTATCGTATAGGACGCATACCTTGTGCTGTCCGACGAGCCGGATATGCTGGTGCTTCTTTCGGAGGATTCCGAGACGTATCCGCCAAGGGCTTCCGCCGTGGAAACGATGAGCGTGCCGGCTTTGGTGAAATCAAGGGTTTCAAGCTCCAGCTTATAGGTTTTGACGATCTTTCTTGTGACGGAATCGTCGTCGGTGGCGATATCATCCTTGAAAACATCGCCGCTTTCCTCTCCCTTGGAGGGGGAATTGCCGTCATAACCGCCCGGGTCATAGCTGTCTTTCGAGCTTCCGCAGGAGCAGAACACCGCAAGAAGCATGAGAAGCGAAAGGAGCAGCGCGATTGACTTTTTCATAAAATACCTCCTTCAAATAAAAAATAAGGAATGGTCTGCCATCAGTATAGCCTGTTTTGGCAAAAATGTCAAGCGAATTTGTCATTCTTTTTATGATTAGTCGATTTTGCCGTCCGAAAAACTCACAAAGAGCGGATTATTTTTTGTAATTGGCAATGGAGGCTTCCACCGTCGCGAGCTTCTCGGCGTAAGCCGTTTTTTTCGCTCTTTCTCCGTCAATGACGGCGGCGGGCGCTTTCGATACGAAGCCCTCGTTTGCGAGCTTTTTATCGATGCGTTCGATTTCGGAGAGAAGCTTTTGCTTTTCCGCTTCCAGCCTTGCGATTTCCTTTTCGATATCGATGATTTCGGAAAGCGGAATGAAAATCGTCGCCTTGTCGGAAATGATCTGCACGCATCCCTCGCCGGTAAATGCCTCGGGATATTCCACGGAGGAAGCGCCGGCGAGCTTTTCAAAGAACGCTGAAACCGCAGGGGAAAACGTTTCATGGTCGGGAGAAACGATATACACCTTCGCTTTTTTCGACGGTGGCACATTCATTTCGGCGCGGCGGTTGCGGATCTGCCGGATCGCCGTGATGAGAAGCTCCATCGAGGCCTCTTCCTTTTCAAAGACAAGCTCCGCGCGGTATTCGGGATAGCGTGTGATGACGATGCTCTCGCCCTCGTGCGGCAGCGCCTGCCAAATCGTTTCCGTGATGAAAGGCATAAACGGATGGAGCAGCTCCATCGCACCGCGCAGGACGTATGCGAGCACGCGGCAGGCGTTCCCGTAGTCCTCTCCCTCCTTGACGAAAAGGCGGGGCTTTATGACCTCGATATACCAGTCGCACAGCACGCTCCAAAGGAAATCGTAAAGCTTGGCAAGTGCGACGCCAAGCTCATATTTGTCGAGGTTTTCCGCGACCTCGGCCGAGAGCCTGTTAAATTTTGAAAGAATCCATTTGTCCTCGATGTGCAGCATATCCGCAGGCGGCAGCGCCGTATCCTCGAGGTCCTCCGGCAGATTCATGAGCGCGAAACGTGAGGCGTTCCAGATTTTATTGGTGAAGTTGCGCGCCGCTTCGATTTTTTCGGGAGAGAAGCGCATATCGTTGCCGGGCGAGTTGCCGGTGAGCAGGGCAAAGCGCAGCGCGTCCGCACCGCAGGAATCGATGATCTCCAAAGGATCGATGCCGTTGCCGAGCGATTTTGACATTTTGCGTCCCTCGGCGTCGCGGACAAGTCCGTGGATAAAGACATTGGAGAACGGCTTTTCTTTCATCTCCTCCATGCCCATTGTAATCATGCGGGCAACCCAAAAGGGAATGATATCATAGCCGGTGACAAGCGTAGAGGTTGGATAAAAGTAATCGAGGTCTTCGGTCTTTTCCGGCCAGCCGAGCGTGGAAAACGGCCAAAGTCCGGAGGAAAACCATGTGTCGAGCACGTCCTCGTCCTGATGGAGATGACGGCTGCCGCACTTCGGGCAAACGGTGACGTCCTCCTCGGAAACGGAGATTTCACCGCAGTCGTCGCAGTAGAAGGCGGGAATGCGGTGTCCCCACCAAAGCTGGCGGGAGATGCACCAGTCGCGGATATTATACATCCAGTTGAGATAGATTTTGGAGAACCGGTCGGGAATGAATTTAATCTCTCCCGATTCGACCGCTTCGATGGCGGCCTTTGCGAGCGGCTCCATTTTGACGTACCACTGGCGCGATGCGAGCGGTTCGAGCGCCGTGCCGCAGCGGTAGCAGTGCCCCACATTGTGCTTGCAGGCTTCTACCTTGACAAGGTATCCGCCCGCTTCAAGGTCGGCGACGATGGCGCGGCGCGCCTCATAGCGGTCCATGCCGTCGTATTTGTAGCCGCCGATGATTTTGGCGTGCTCGTCGATGACGGATATCATTTCGAGATTATGGCGGCGGCCTACCTCGAAGTCGTTCGGGTCATGGCAGGGCGTGATTTTTACGCAGCCCGTGCCGAAGTCGCGCTCGACATATTCGTCGGCGACGACAGGGATCTCGCGTCCCACAAGCGGCAGAATAAGCGTTTTGCCGACAAGATGCGCATAGCGTTCGTCCTCCGGATGCACCGCCACAGCCGTGTCGCCGAGCATTGTTTCGGGACGCGTCGTCGCAACAATCACCGCTTCATCGCTGTCCTTGACGGGATAGCGGATATGCCAGAAAGAGCCGTCCTTTTCTTTGTATTCCACCTCTGCGTCGGAGAGCGCGGTCGCGCACTTCGGACAGAAATTGCTGATGCGGTAGCCGCGGTAGATGAGCCCCTTGTTGTAGAGGTCGACGAAGGTTTTGCGCACCGCCTTCGAGAGCGTTTCGTCCATGGTGAAGCGCTCGCGCGTCCAGTCGCAGGAGGAGCCGAGGGCTTTCAGCTGGCTGATGATGCGGGAGCCGTATTTGTGCTTCCAGTCCCAAACGAGCTCCGTGAATTTTTCACGGCCGAGGTCGTGGCGGGTTAGCCCTTTTTCCTTGCGGAGCATTTCCTCCACCTTGATCTGCGTGGCGATGCCGGCGTGGTCCGTGCCGGGCACCCAAAGCGTGCAGTAGCCGGACATCCGCTTATAGCGGATGATGGTGTCTTGCAGGGTTTCGTCCAGCGCGTGCCCCATGTGGAGCTGTCCTGTGACGTTGGGGGGCGGAATCACGATTGTAAAGGGCTTTTTGCTTCTGTCGATTTCCGGCGTGAAATAGCCGGCGTCGCACCATTTCTCATAGAGAGGCTTTTCGATTTCGCCGGGATTGTATGTTTTTTCAAGTTCTTTTCTCATATTCGCTCATCCTTTTGTCATATTTTGGATTTTTTTGCGTCGGTTATACTGTCGTGTATTCTTTCTCGGCTTTGCCGGACAGGGAAAGGCATCTTACGCCCTTGGGGATGGAAAACGCAACGGCCGCGGGCGCGATTTCGATCTGCACGGTTTTGTACGGAGAGATTTCTCCGTCCGCACAGACGCCGAGCGGCTTATAGGATTCAATGAGCACCTTTTTGCATTTTTGATATCGGATAAACGGATACAGGCTTTCTCCGTTTTCATTCACATGATGCCCCACCTTGTATTTCGCGACGAGCTTGATAAATTCCGCTCGTGAAACCTTATCGACAAGACATAGATTCATGTAACCGTCGTCGAGCAGCGCATCCGGCGCCACTTTGAAGCCGTCGCCGTAATAATTGGCGTTTGCGAGCGCGAGAAGCATAAATTCATGCTCGATAAGCTCGCGGTCGTCGATTAACACCTTGAAGCTTTTGCCGAAAGTTTTGGTAAAGACATTCGCAACACTGAAGAGATATGCGAGCTTGGACGGAACCAAGGCGCTGCGCTTGATTTCGGAGACCTTTTGCACGACGTCGCAGTCAAATCCGATGTTGAGCACGTTGATACAGTATTTGTTATTGTATCGAATCAAATCGAGCCTTTCCGGTTTTCCGAGCAGCTGACGCTTGATGTCGGAAAAGAACTCCGGAGAGGAGAATGCTTTGATAAAATCATTTCCTGTCCCCGAAGGGACGACCGCGACCTCCGCCGTAGGATATCCGACGGCGCCGTTGATTACCTCGTAGAGCGTGCCGTCTCCGCCGCAGGCGTAAAACCGCATCGCTTCACCGGGATTTTTCTCGCATTTTTCCCGCACGAAACGGATGCCGTCTCCCACCGTGACGGTGTGATAGATTTCATAGTCCGCGTCCAGCTCCTCGCAGGCATATGTAATGGCGGACAGAACGGCGGGCAGTTTTTTTCCTTTTCCCGCCGCGGGATTGACCACGAAGATATGTTTCATCGCACTTCTCCCTCAGATTGGTATAATTAAATTTAATTATATCGATTTTGAAGGCATATGTCAAGGGTTTGTCCCTCAAAACCGAAAAAGCGAAGCGCTGAAAACGTCGATTTGACTGAAAAGAAAAGGCCGTTCCTTATAATAGAACAGCCTTTTCACCTAAACGGCTGCGATAGGATTATGACCGCATTTGTTTATCGTAATATTCGCTGTTTTCGACCGCCCGACTATATTTTTCCATTCTTTCGGCGTGTGCGTGCAGCTCGGCTGCGGAACGGATGACGCTGCCGTATTCCGAAAGCGAAAGCTGCGTCGATACCGGAAGCGAGAAGAAATATCGGCGACTGCTGCTGCTGTGACAGACCAGCTCATTCAGATCCTTGTAAAGCATATGATCACCTCCGATGTTATCGTCGGGAAATCGGTGGAAAAATATACGGAAGCAGGCGAAAAATCCGTGTTTTTTGTGGATTTTATTCGGAATGAGTTGTCGAAAATATATAAAAAAATCGGAAAATTCAAATCGGTTTTGGAATTTATGGCAAAGATGCAAAAATTCCGGATTCCTATTGACAAAATCCCATTCACATGGTATGATTATTCGTGGTTAGTTGGTGCTAACCAAAAGAGAAATTGCGGACGTTGTCCGTTTATATTATGACCGGAGGTTAGAGCAAACTAACTTTTGCGGAGATTCGCTTGCCGGAAAAGGGGGATGGATGCGCGTATGAAGGATTCTTTTGAAAAAGATCTGATCGAACATTGTGCGCCCACGCTTGCATCTCTGAAAACGGCGAATCTGTTTTGTCATACGTTTTCCTCCGAAGCGGAAATGCAGGAAATTGTCGGCTTTTGGCGCGAATGCCTGAACCGCAAGGGCCTGACTTTGGTTTTGCTGAGAATTCGGCGCTTAACGGCGCTCGTCTATGTCTGCCGGATGGAAAATTTGCGATCGGATCTGTCCCGTGACGGTGTCGTATGCTTTCTTTCCGCGTATGGCTATGACGGTATGGAGCCGTCCTTTGCGGTCGAACGGCTGAAAGAGCGCATCGAATCGGAAGCGGACTTCGGTTTTCCGCATGAAATCGGGCTCTTTTTGGGATATCCGCTTGCAGATGTCGTCGGATTCATCGAAAACGAGGGCAGAAATTTCAAATTCGCCGGTCTGTGGAAGGTATATTGCAACGAATATGAGACACTCCGGCTGTTTGCGAAATTTGAAAAATGCAAAAATGTTTATCGGCGCCTGTGGCGCGAGGGAAGAAGTGTTTTGCAGCTCACTGTGGCTGTTTAACATAAATTTTATAAGAAAAGAGGAACAAAAGAGATGAATAAAATTGCCGTGGTATATTGGAGCGGAACGGGCAACACCGAGCTTATGGCGGCAAAGGTTGCGGAAGGCGCCCGCGGTGCCGGTGCGAATGCCGAGCTGATCAAGGCTTCGGATTTTGACGGAGCAAAGCTGGACGAATACGATGCGGTCGCGTTCGGCTGCCCCTCGATGGGCGTCGAGCAGCTCGAGGAATCCGAATTTGAGCCGATGTTTCTTTCCTGCGAGGCGAAGCTGAAAGACAAAAAAATCGCGCTGTTCGGCTCCTATGGCTGGGGAGACGGCGAATGGATGAGAAACTGGGAGGAAACCTGTGTCCGGGACGGCGCGGTTTTCGCGCATGAGAGCGTGATCTGCAACGATGCGCCGGACGCGGATGCGGAAGCGGCGTGCGTCGCTCTCGGTGCGTCGCTTGCCTGACGGAAAAGCGCGTTTCGCTATTCCGAAGCTTGGCATTTTCTGAAAATGCGGAGGGGAGGCTGAACTTATGGAATCGGTTTTATGGGCGGCAGGAGGCACCGGATTTACCTTTCTCATGACGGCGCTTGGCGCTTCCATGGTGTTTTTATTCCGGAAATCGATGAAGCTGTCTGTTCAGCGCATTTTCCTTGGATTTGCCGCCGGTGTCATGATCGCGGCCTCCGTGTGGAGTCTTTTGATTCCGGCGATTGAAGAAACGGAGGCTGCGGGCGGCATCGGCTGGATTCCCGCGGCGGGTGGCTTTGTCCTCGGTGTCGGTTTCCTGATGCTGCTGGACCTGCTTCTGCCGCATCTGCATTTGGATCGGAAACATCCGGAGGGGCTACATTCCTCGTGGAAGCGCACCACGCTTCTTGTGCTCGCGGTGACGCTGCACAACATTCCCGAGGGAATGGCGGTGGGACTTTCCTTTGCCCTTGCGGCGCAGCATTCCTACGATGCCTCGGCGCTTTCCGCCGCGGCGGCGCTGGCGCTCGGCATCGGAATCCAGAATTTCCCGGAGGGGGCTGCGGTATCTCTGCCGCTGCGCGAGGAGGGCTTTTCCGCCGGTAAGGCGTTTTTATGGGGAAGTCTTTCCGGACTTGTCGAGCTTGTTTTCGGCGTCGCGGTGGTTCTGATCGCCGGCGGGGTGCAGCCCTTGATGCCGTGGCTTTTGTCCTTCGCGGCCGGCGCCATGCTGTATGTGGTGGTGGAGGAGCTGATTCCGGAAGCGCATCTCGGCGAGCATTCGCATGTCGGAACGCTCGGCGTGATGGCGGGCTTCCTTGTGATGATGGTTCTCGACGTGGCGCTGGGATAAACGAGGTCATTTTAGATGCAGCTCAATCTATGAAACTGAACGGGATTGGACGGCTTTCCGTCCAAGAAAGGAAAAGGAGAAACTATGAAAAAAATTCCGATTATATTTTCGACGATAACCGGCAATGCCTTTAAGCTTGCCGAGGCGGTGGCGCCGGTGGTGCCGGAGCATGTGGGACCGTATAACATTCGCTACATAACCGATGAGGTAATCGATCGCTTCGATACGTTTGTGCTGTCCTACTGGTGCAATCACGGTACGGCAGACGACGACACGATCGAGCTTATCGGCAGAATGAAAGGCAAGAACCTCATCGTCATCGGAACGCTCGGTGTGGCACGCGATACCAAGCATGCGGCGGACGTCACGGAGCGTGTCTGTGCGCTTGCCTCCGAGAACAACAGACTGCTCGGTCATTTTCTGTGTCAGGGAAGCATCGATTTGAACCGGACGGCGCAGCGCCTGAAAATTCCGGAGGGCGAGAAGGGGCATCTTTCGATGGAGCGGTTTGAAAAGCAAAAGCTTTCGCTCGGCCATCCGGATGAAAAGGATCTTGCGGACGCGGCGGAGGCGGTAAGGAGCTTTCTCGAAAAACTATGACGGCACAATCCAAAAAAACGGGAAAGCATAAGCCGTATTTCGGAAAGCTTTTGGTGATTCTCATTTTCGCGGCGACAAGCGTGCTTTCTGTCCTTGTCTGCGTGGGAATCGGCTCGGTGAAGTTTTCGATTGCCGAGGTGTGGCGCGCCCTTTGGGTCAACGACGAGAGCACCGCGAGGCTGCTGATTTGGAATCTTCGCTTTCCGCGCGTGCTGGTCGGAGGGCTCGTCGGAATCTGTCTTTCGCTTTCCGGTTGTATCTTGCAGGGCGTCATGCGCAATACGATGGCATCGCCGTCCACCATCGGTGTGACGGGCGGCGCGAGTTTCATCGGATATCTGACGCTTGTGGCGTTCCCCGCGTATTCCTATCTTTTGCCGATCGGCTCTATCATCGGCGCGTTTGTGACGACGATGCTCATTTATGCGCTCGCCTATCAAAAGGGCGTGAGTCCCGTCAAAATGATTCTGTCGGGTATGGCGGTGTCGGCGCTGTTCAGCGCGTTCAACGACATCATCAAAACCTTTTTTGCCGAGTCGCTGGGTAATGCCTCCGGCTTTCTTGTCGGCGGTCTCAACGGCTGCGGCTGGGACAGCTTCCGAATGGTGCTTCCGTATGCGTTGTGCGGCATGTTCATATGTCTTTTTCTCCCTTCCAAGATGAATATTCTGATGCTGGGGGACGAGACGGCGAACTCCTTGGGGCTTCGCACGGAGCGGTTCCGCTTCTTTCTGATTGCGGTTTCCTCTCTGCTTGCAGGCGCCGCCATCTCGGTGGCGGGGCTGATCAGCTTCGTCGGTCTTGTCGTGCCGCATATCGCAAGAATGCTGGTCGGCTCGGATTACAAATATCTGTTTCCGGCGTCGACGCTGCTCGGCTTTACGCTCGTTACGGTCTGCGATACGATAGGCCGTGTGATTCTGCCGCCCGGAGAGGTGCCGGTCAGCATCATTCTTTCCTTTATCGGAGCGCCGTTCTTCCTCTATTTGCTCCGTACAAGGCAAAAGGACAGGGGGTGAGCGTATGTATTTCGGCTTTCGGAACATTACCATCCGTTTCGGCAAAAAAACGGTGCTGGAAAATCTGAATTTGGAAATCCCGAAGGGAAAGATCGTCACCATCATCGGCCAGAACGGCTGCGGCAAATCGAGTCTTCTCAAAACGGTGTCCAAGGCGGTGACGCCGAAATCCGGCGACGCCGTATATGAGGACGGGGAGCTGAAGCGCTATGCGCCGAAGCTGCTCGCACAAAAAATCGCGTATCTTGCGCAGGTGCATACGTCGCCGCCGGATATCGATGTGCGCACGCTTGTGTCATATGGGCGCTATCCGTATTCAAAATTCGGCCGCGGGCTTACGGCGGCGGATGCCGAGGTTATCGACAGAGCTTTGGAGATGACAGGACTTGTCGGTCTGCAAAATCAGGCGCTGGCAACGCTTTCCGGCGGTGAGCGGCAGCGTGCGTGGATTGCGATGTCGATTTGTCAGGAGCCGGAAATCCTGATTTTGGACGAACCGACGACATATCTTGATATCAGCTATCAGGTCGAGGTTTTGGAGCTTGTCCGCAAGCTGAATCGGGAGCTTGGCATCACGATTGTCATGGTGCTGCACGATTTGAATCTCGCCGCGCGCTATTCCGATTTTCTGTATGCGATTAAAAACGGGAATCTTTATGTCGGCGGCACGCCTGCCGAGGTGCTGACCGAAAAAAATTTAGAGGATATTTTTGAAATTGAGGCGAAGGTATTTGAGGACGCCTCCCATGGATGTCCCTGGTTTATACCGATGAAAACAACATTTCACAAAGGAGAAACAACATGAAAAAAATCATTTCTTTTATTCTGTGCATCTGTATGCTGGCGGGAATTGCCGTCCTTACGGGCTGCGGCAAAACTGACGAGCCGGAAAGCACGACCGGCAGCAGCGGCACGACGGCTCAGGTGACACCGCCTGAGGATACGACAGCGCCTTCTACCGGTGACGATGAGGTCGCATTGAAGGAAAAAAGAGAACGTCTGAAATCGATATTTCTCTCTGAGGCCGACCAAGTGATCGTTACGGATGATGCGGTCACATTCACCGACGCATCTTCCGTGGACGGCAGTACGATCACGGTTCCGAAGAATCCGGGCAAAACCGTCAATCTTTACGCAAGCTTCACGACGCTTTGGTATGAGGCGGGCGGCACGGTAGCCGGCTGTATCGGCGGAGATTCCTCCGTTGCGCTTTATGAAGAATATATCGGCAGAGATATCACGCAGGACGAGGGTATCGTGACGGTTGCGACCTCTTCTTCCGGCAAAAAGTGGGATGTGGAAACCATCATCGCCTTAAAGCCCGACCTTATCATCTGCTCGACGGCGATGAGCGGCTATTCCACCATTCAGTCGCCGGCGGAAGCGGCGAATATTCCGGTCATCGCAATGAGCTACAACGATTTTTCGGATTATCTGAAATGGTTTAAGGTTTTCTGTAACATTACCGGCAATCCGGAGCTTTGGGACAGCGTCGCCATGAAAGCGCTGGATGACGTTGTCGATGTACTGCTGGAATGCCCGACCGAAAACAATCCGACCGTATTCAGCATGTTTTACAACGGGGCCGAAAACCTTCAAGCGAATACTTCCGGCACGGTTGTCGGCGGCATGCTGACCGAAATGAATGCGATCAACATTGTGGATACATGGGATAACACGACCTCGGCGGAGCGTTTGGAAATCAATCTCGAAACCGTTTTCCTTGCCAATCCGGATATCATCGTGGTGCAGTGCCATGCCAGTGAGGCGGAGGCAAAAGAATCGGTGGAAAGCATCTACGGAAGCAATCCCGTATGGCAGTCCTTGAAGGCTGTCAAGGAGGGTAAAGTATACTATTTGGAAAAATCGCTTTTCCACAACAAGCCGAACAGCCGCTTTGCCGAGGCTTATCAGAAGCTTGCGGCGATCCTTTACCCGGATACGACATTTTCTTTCCAAGAAGAAAACTGAGCGATGTATACCTTCCGATATAAATCTCATCACGATGCGTCGGGAGAATTGAAGAAAAAATATACGTCGGGCGAATCCGCTTTGTCCTATGTCGGGCAGATATTGAACGGGCCTGCTGCGAGCCGGCGAGTGATTTATCTTCACGTGCCGTTCTGCAATAAGATATGCAGCTTTTGTCCGTTTCATCGCCCGGATGAGCTCCGCCGACGCGACTATCACCGGTATCTGACCAGGGAGATGCACCGCGTCTGTGAATATCCCTATATGCGGGCACCGATCGATGCCATAAACTTCGGCGGCGGCACGCCGACGGCGCTCCTGCCGGAGCAGATGGATGCTGTGCTCACCGAGCTTCGGAATTGCTTTGATATCGCACCGGAGGCGGAAATCAGCGTGGAATCCTCCGCAACGGAGCTGACCGCGGAGATGCTGGAAGTATTGAAGAAAGGCGGTGTCAACCGCCTTTCGATCGGTATTCAGACCTTTGACGATGAGGGAAGAGCGCTTCTTGGCAGACGTGGCAGCGGCGAGCATGCGGCGAACAGCGTAAGACGGGCAATCGAGTCCGGCATTGTCAATACGAGCATCGACCTCATCTATCATTATCCCGGACAGACGATGCGGCGGCTCGAAGCGGATCTTTCCGTTATCCGTTCGCTCGGGATTGCGGGACTGTCGTTTTATCCGCTGATTCTCCATGAGAAAACGCCTATCTATCATAAGCTCGACGAAAAGGAACGCGCGCTTCTGTCCGACACCGGATATGAATGCGAGATGTTCCAAGCGATTCTGCATACGCTTGCTACGGACGGCTTCCGACCGCTTGAACTGACGAAGCTTGTGCGAGACGGTATCGACTGCTACGATTATATGAATATCCGGCATACGGGAGGAAGCTGTATCGCGCTGGGGCATGGCGCCGGCGGAAATATCGAAAATTATCTCTATCATAATTCGGCAAAGGTTCCCGTTCTCTCGGAAACGGTTCACATCAGCAAAGCGGGACGGCTCGTTCAACCGGTATATCGGCTCTTGGACGCCTTGATTTACGAGCTGCAAAAGGGACGGACGGAGCTTTCCGTATGGTCGGAGAGGCTTGGCAGGGATCTTTTTTCACTGTGGGGGACATCTCTTGACCGATTGCAGGAGGAAAGGCTGATAACGGTGGCAGGCAGATGCGTCGAGTTTACCGAATCAGGAATGTTTTGGGGCAATAATATCATCGACGAATGGATGAGAAGTCTGTGAAAACAAAAAGTCCCGGTCGGAACGGCCGGGACTTTTCTTTGTTAATACTGGTTTTGTAACTTTTATAGCGGGTATGACACCCTTTCGGTTAGAATGCCGACAAGAATCCCCCGACGGCAAGCCCGTCGGGGGATTCTATTTTTTATGTTACATATCGAGAATGCCCATGACGACGATACCGATGACGGTTATCGTGATGGCGATATAATGCTTATAAGAGAGCTTTTCCTTTAAGAAGATGCGGCTCCAAATGACGGAGGCCGCACAGTAGGCGGAGATAATGGCCGCCGACATGGCAAAATGCTCCCGGTCGGCAATGGCGAATATGTAGGTGGATTGACCGATCGTTTCGCAGATTCCGCCAATCAGCTTTGCGCCGTCGGCTTTCGGCATAAAGGACGTTTTCTTGCGGATTATGCCGATGAGCACAAAGACGAAGCATACGACTCCCGCCGCAAGGAATGTCAGCTCATAGGCGACATTTGCCGAATCTTCTTCGAGGGTTTCCAGCGCGATGCTGTCCGCAAAGGTTCCCGCCGCATCGAGAATACAATACGCGATCGGGAGACACAGCGCCTTCCATGACTTTGCATATTTGAAATTGGAGATTTTCTGGCGTTCCGCACGCAGCTCCTCGTCCTCGTGCGCTTCGACGAAGCCGAGTCCGACAACGCCGACACATACCAGAATGAGCGCGATGTAATGAGGCGCACCCATGCCCTCCGTTCCGAAAAAGATGATGGAAGCAATCGCAGCCAGAGCGCCGGAGGAATTGCAGATCGGCGAGGAAACGGAAAGCTCAATATAACGCAGTCCGACATAGCCGAGCGCCATGGAAAGAATATAAAGCAGGGAAACCGGCAGATAACGCAGAATGATATCGAAATTGATGACGGTATCCTGCACGAAAATTTCATAGAGCGCGTGGATGCCCATGATAAGTCCGACGGCCGTAATCATTTTCAGATGAGAGTATTTGTCCTTGCTGTCGCGGCAGCCAATTTTGGAAAACAGATCCGATCCGCTCCAAAAGATGAGGGTGATAATGGAAAGAAGAAACCAACTCATAATGCTGAAAAAATATTCCTTTCGACGTAATTTTGCACTTTTTGAAGAGAAAAGTGCTGAATTGTTTACAGACTTTTTTCATAATATTCAAAAATATGCCATTATAGTATATCATAATTTTTCTTTTTGTCAATATTGGATTGCACTGTGATTGTCAAAAATGGATGAATATGCAAGAAAAATCGGGAGTCGTGCCCGATTTTCGTAAAGAACGCTGCCAACTTCTGTCGGCAGCGTTCTTGCTTTTTTATAAAATTATGGAACGCCGACCGAGCCTTTCAGACGAGCTGCGGCTTCCAGAAGGATATCCCGTTCCGAAAAGGGATATTTTTTACCGTTTATAAGCTGATAGGCTTCGTGTCCTTTGCCGGCAAGAAGAACCACATCGCCCGCCTTGGCATTTCCAACCGCGTATTCGATTGCCTCCCTGCGGTCGGGAATGACGATATAAGAAGCGCCGGTCATATGTCTTTCAATGTCGCGGATGATGTCCCGGGGCGCTTCCGCATCGGGATTGTCGCTTGTCAGAATGGAAAAATCGGCGTATTCTGCGGCAGCGATTCCAAGCTCGCGCCGCCGGATTTCGGTGCGTCCGCCGACCGAGCCGAAAAGACAGACAAGCCGGCGCGGCCTGTAAGCGCGCAGGGCGGTGAGCGCCGCGGCGAGGCTTTCGCCGTTGTGCGCATAGTCGATGACAAAGGTGACGGCGGGAAGCGGCGTTTTTACGATTTCAAATCTTCCGTTTACGGCAACGTCGCGCAGTGCCATGGCCGAGCTTTGAAGCGGAATACCGGCAAGCGCACCTATGGCGATTGCGGCGAGCGCATTGTATACGGAAAAAGCGCCGGGGAACGGCAAAACGGCATCGGCGCGCTCACCTGCGTGACGGACGGTATAGGAAACGCCGAATCCGCCGTCAGGCGTGAGGATGGGCGCGACCGAGTGGGCGGTAAAATCCGACGCCCCGCTTTCCGGTGTGATGGAATATGTGATTTTGCGGCATGGCGCCTGCTCTGTAAATTCTTCGAAATATGTATCGTCGGCGTTGAAAATGCCAACCTCACAGCGGTGGAAAAGCGCCATTTTGCACCGCTTATAATCGTCGAAATCGGGATGCTCATGCAGGCCGATATGGTCCTCGGAAAGATTGGTCATTACCGCCGCAAAAAACGGAATCCCGAAAATGCGGTCGAGCTTGATTCCCTGGGAGGAAACCTCGATGACGGCATATTCGATGCCGCGTTCGACCATATCGGAAAAAATCCGGTAAAGCTCATAGCTCTCGGGTGTCGTATTGCCGGTGGGCGTGAGCGTATCGCCGATGCGGACGCCGACCGTCCCGACGGAAGCGGCGCGGATCCCGTTTTCGGTTAGGATATGACGCGCCATTTCACAAATCGTAGATTTTCCCTTGGTTCCGGTGACGCCGATAACCCGCAGCTTCCTCTCGGGATGACGGAACAGCTCGGCGGAAAGAGAAGCCAGCGCGCGCCGCGTGTTTTCCGTTATCAGCTGTACGGTATCCGGCGGAAGCGGAAGCTTTTTTTCGCAGACGAAAATCCTCGATCCGCGCGCATAGGCATCCGCGGCAAAATCATGACCGTCCGCGGCGGCGCCGACAAGACATACGAAAAGAATGTCCGGGCCGGCCTTTTTTGAGTTATAGGCGATATCCGAAACGGAAAGCGCGTGGAGCGCCGCGGTTTCGGGATATACGGTATAGGCTGAATTTTGAATCAAATCGGTAAGCTTCATCATGAGAAAACCGGCCTTTCATCGGAAATTATGAGAATTAGATGATATCGGAATTTCCGAAGTGAAAGCTTTGTCCATATATGTATAGATATCCGGAAAGCCGCAGGGGATTTTTCCGCATTCGAGTATCGATTTTCTTGCAAGAACCAGCAGGGAATCAATAAAGCGGTACGGTTCAAATTCCGCTGTCCGCGGAATGAGGGAAAGCTCCGTGCAGCCGAGCACGACGGCGTCGCATCCGCCGGCATACAGCTCCGCCGCGATTCCGAGAAATCTGTCCGTATCCGGGAGCTTGGCTGTTTTGATCGATTGGTAGATCATATGCATCAGTGCCTCTTGGGAATCGTCGGACGGGAGAAGATAGTCGGTGCCGATGTCCGTGCATGCCCGCTGATAGGCGCCGGAGACGACGGTGCCGGTTGTGGCTAAAATACCGAGCTTATGTACGCCCGCCCTTTTTGCGAGCTTTACGGTTTCCTTTACGATATTCAGAACGGGAACCGGAGAGATTTTTTCCAGCTCATCGAAAAAATAATGCGCCGTATTGCAGGGAATCGCGATAAGGTCGGCGCCCGCATGGGCGAGCTTCAAAACGTCCTCTTTCATGACGGGGAGCGGAGACTGGTCGCTTTTTCCCAAAATGAAGTCGCTGCGGTCAGGGATTCCCGCGCCGCTGATGAGAACGATGTCGATGTGATCCTGGTCCCGCAGCGCCGAGGTATGCTCGGTGATCATCTGATAGAAATATACGCTTGCGGCGGGGCCGAGCCCCCCCAATATGCCGAGTGTTTTTGCCATATGACACCTCCGCGGCGCATGGCGGCGCCTTATCTCAATGAAGCTGTATTCGGTGCTGCGGGATAATGTCCGAATATATTACGGATATCGTTTGTATTTTTGGAAATACCGAAAATTATGAATGGCGACATAAGCAAGCCGCATCGGATTTACCCGCAGATCATAGCGATACCACAGGGAAGTGCCGGATCTGCCGCTCTTCACAAGCGCATTTACGGTTTCCCGCGTGTTTTTATCCCGGATATAAGAATATATGATTTTTTTGGGAACGGTATGCCAAAAGGCAGGCTCTTTGACAAAATCCGTATCGGCGGGAAGCGTACCTTCCAAATCGCCTACGGGATAGCGCGCGATGTTGGCGCCCGTATGTGTCACGTAATAATTGCTGCGTCCCTGTCTGAGATTGATCTCAAATACCTTGAACTTTCCATCTCTCGGATCGAATTTGATGTCGAAATTGGAAAAGCCCCGATAGCCGATGCTTTCAAGGAAAAGTTTCATCTTTTCCATGAGGTCTGCCTGATATTCCGTCAGGATCGCGGCATGATTGCCGAGTCCCTTCGGCGTGTGTTCTTCCAAAAGGACATGCCCGAGGCACATCATTTTTACCTTTGCGTTCCGGTCGGAATAAGCGGTCAGGACATACATGCCGGAATCGTCGCCCGGGATGAAATCCTGCACGATAATCGCATCGTCGTAGCCGGAGGAGAAAATTTGTTTTATGATACTTTCCGCCTCTTTACGGCCGGCTGCCTTGTAGACCTTTTTCATGCCGTCGAACGGATGCTGCCAGTACCGAATCGAGCTTGCCGGCTTGATGATGACGGGATAGGCGAAAGGAAGTGCGGCGAGCTTTTCCATGTCGGAAACCGTCCGAAGAACGACGGTTTTCGGATAATCGATTCCGTATTTGTCGCACATCTCGTAAAAGGCGTCCTTGGAAATCAGCTTTTCTGCGAGCTTTTGGTCGGGACACGGACAAAAATAGTATGGGGAAAGCGCTTCTTGGTTTTCGATAATAAGGTCGGCATATGCGTCGGTGCATCCGAAGAGCAGCAGTTTTTTCCCGGGATTTTCTTCGGCAAATTTTATGAGCGTCTCCAAAAGGATTTTTGGCTCGCACAATTCTTCGACAACGGTGAAATCAATGATTTTGCTGTGCTGCGTGGCACCGAGGACGTATCGTCCGAAGGCATGGGATTTTACGCCATAAGCTTCATGGAAAGCGCGGGCTACGCTGTAACAGTTGAGGTCTGCACCGAGCAGGACAGGGAGAATTGCGTTTGGCATCATGGATTGGGTAGCTCCTCTCGCCGCTGATTGAGCGGCTTGCATGATTTTATATTTTTGGATAGATTTTGCAAAATATTATATGGGATTATGTAGTGAAAACCGGCAGCGCTCGATACTCATTTTGAATTTTACCGTCTTTCCTATTTAGTTCAACATAAATGCTTTCGCATTTATGGGGTTATCGCATAAAACTTGCAGCGATCTATACCCACTTTGAGTTTTACCGTGTTTCTAATTTAGCTTAACATAAATGCTTTCGCATTTATGGGGTTATCGCATAAAATTTGCAGCGATCTATACCCATTTTCGATTTAACTGTAAGCTTCAATAAAGATCAACACAAGCATTACATGCTTGTGGGGTTACACAGTGAAAATTTGCAGTGATCTATACCCATTTTGAGTTTTATTGTGTTTCTCATTTAACTTTAACATAAATGCTTTCGCATTTATGGGGTTATTATACCACATTTTGAGGAGAAAGATGAATGATTTCCCAAAAAATAATCAATTTTCATAAAAAAATCACAGGTTCGATAACGAACCTGCGTTTTTTGCGGTAATATGCGGCAGGAGCCGTCATGCGGCGGTGGGGCCGCCGCATGCGGAAATGTTTTTTACTGCTGCTCGGGAGCTTCCACAGGACATGTTCCCGCACATGCGCCGCAATCAACGCACTCTTCGGGGTTGATCACGTATTTTCCGTCTTTCTCGGAAATCGCGCTGACAGGACATCCGTCGGCGCAGGCACCGCAACCGATACATTTTTCGGCGTCAATTACATAAGGCATAATCTTCTCCTATTCTCGACAGCGAAAATTTATAGTTTGAGTAAGTGTATGTAGCTGTCATCAAACACTCTACTTTCTCTCTATTGTAGCACATTTTAGGCAAATGTCAAATCCTTTTTTCGGAATTTTCGAAAAATGTTCCATAAATAAATTCCGCCGTATGTGGGAGAATATTTCACAGAAAGATTTTTATTCCTTTTGGCACGGCGGGAGCGCGGTTTTTGCTTGCCGCTTTTGCCGGAACTTGCCGCATGCTGCGGCCTTAGGAGGTTTGATCATGAATACGGATTCAAAATCTTATAAAAAATATGCGAAAAAACATATGGCGAAGTCTCCGATTTTCAAGGACTGTATCTGCGCTTTTTTGGTAGGGGGACTGATCTGCTCGTTTGCGGAGGGGCTTTATCATTTGTATCTGTTTTGGAAGATTCCGGAGGATACCGTGAAAATCCTTGTGCCGGTCACGCTGGTGTTTCTGGCATCGTTTTTGACGGGAATCGGGGTTTTCGACGATATTGCGCGGTTTGCCGGCGCCGGTACGCTGGTTCCGATCACCGGTTTTGCCAACGCGATGGCGGCGCCTGCCATCGACGACAAGAGCGAGGGCTTTGTCATGGGCGTCGGTGCGAAGATGTTTACCATCGCCGGCCCCGTTATCGTATACGGCGTTCTGACGTCGGTGCTGTACGGTGTCATTTACTGGATATGGGGGCTTTTTGTATGAATGTAATCAAGCTGGAAAATGCGCCGTCCATCGTGGGATATGCCGCCGTTGTCGGCAAAAAAGAGCATGACGGCCCGCTTGGCGACGATTTCGATCTTCACGATGAGGACAACACCTTCGGTATGGACACATGGGAAAAATCGGAGAGCGAGATGCAGAGGCTTGCGCTCAACACCGCGCTTGCCAAGGCGAAGCTTTCGCCCGATGCAATCAAGGCGATTTTCGCGGGGGACCTGCTCAATCAGTGCACGGGCTCCGCATACGGCCTTCTCAGCTTTGAAAAGCCGTATTTCGGGCTTTACGGCGCTTGCTCCACCTTTGCCGAGGGCACTATGCTTGCCTCTCTTATGATCAATGCCGGCTATTTTGACAAATGCGCCGCCGTCAGCTCGTCTCACTTCTGTTCGGCGGAGCGGCAGTTTCGGTTTCCGCTTGAATACGGCGGGCAGCGCACGCCGACCTCACAGTGGACGGCCACGGCGGCAGGCGCCGTGATTCTTTCGGGCACGGGGGAGGGACCGTATATCACGGAGGTGCTGCCGGGGACGATTGTCGATAAGGGAATCAACGATGCCAACAACATGGGTGCCGCCATGGCGCCGGCGGCTGTTGACACGATGACGAAATATTTTAAGGATACCGGCAACAGTCCGGACGATTTCGATTTGATCGTAACGGGCGACCTCGGGCTTGAAGGTCATGCCATCACCGTGGAATTTATGAAGAGTGCCGGATATGATCTGCAAAACGTATATAACGACTGCGGACTTATGCTTTACGGACGCGATTCGCAGGATGTGCATTGCGGCGGCTCCGGCTGCGGATGCAGCGCCTCCGTTGTCTGCGGACATATCATGAGACGCTTTCAAAAGGGTGAGCTTAAAAATGTGCTGTATATCGCGACCGGCGCGCTGATGAGTGCGGACAGCCTGAAACAGGGTTGTACCATACCGGGTATCGCGCATCTTGTGCGGATTTCGGCGGAAAGGGGATGACGGCATGGAATTATGGATCGATTTGCTGAAAGCCTTTGTCATCGGAGGGCTTTTCTGTGTTGTCGCACAAATCCTGATCGATAAAACCGGACTGACGCCGGCGAGAATTTTGGTCGTTTATGTCAGTGCGGGTGTGATTCTGACGGCGGTGGGGCTTTACGGACCGCTTGTCGAGTTTGCCGGCTGCGGCGCAATGACGCCTCTTACCGGATTCGGATATTCACTGGCTATGGGCGTCAAAAGAGCGGTGAACGAAAAAGGACTTATCGGCGCACTGACAGGCGGGCTTACCGGCACCGCAGGCGGAATTGCGGCCGCAATCGTATTCGGCTATCTGTTTGCGCTGATATTCAGAAGCCATCCGAAGAAATAAAAAAACAAGCTCCGGCGTATGTTCCCATGCGCCGGACATTTTTTCTTTTTTCGGAAAGTTTCTGCCTGTCGGGGACTTTTCGTTGACAAAAGCCTGTATCTTTGCTATAATAAAATAAAAATTAGGAAGCATATCGGCGAAGGAGGATCGTATATGAAGCTTATCATCGCTATCGTCAACAACGACGACGCCCATTTTGTCAACACCGGTCTTACGGCGGAAGGATATCATATCACGAAAATTTCATCTACGGGCGGTTTTCTGCTCAATGGGAACTCGACCTTTTTTGTCGGAACGGAAGACGAAAGAGTGGAGCGTGCGCTTGAAATTATCCGCGCTCACAGCAAGAAGAGAGTCAAAAACATTCCGACCGCCATGCCGCTCGGAACGGCCGGCGCGCTCGGCTCGTCCAATACCGATGTGAGTGTGGGCGGCGCGACCGTTTTTATCATCGATGTTGAGAAATTCTATTGCTACTGATGGATTTTTTCGGAGATATTTTCGGCAATGAGCGGCAAAAATCGTTTTTTGAAGCCTTAATCCGAGAGGGAAAGCTTTCACATGCGTATATCTTAGAGGCGCCGACCGGCGGAGGAAAAAAGATGTTTGCGCTCCGCACCGCGGCGGCGCTTGCGGCCGCGGACGATGTTTTGGAGGAGCGGGACAAAAAATGCCGCCGCATTCTCGAAGGCCTTTCGCCCGATGTTCGGATTCTTTCGCGGGGAGAGGACGGCAAAAAAACAATCGGCGTGGACGCCGTTCGCGATTTCACAGCTTCCGTGTATCTTGCGCCCTCCGAGCTTGGGTTTCAGTTCTATATCTTTGACGAGGCGGACCGCATCACGCCGCAGGCGCAGAATGCGCTTTTGAAAATCGTCGAGGAGCCGCCGCGGAATGTCTATCTCTTTCTGCTGTGTGAGAACGCGCTCTCCCTGCTCACGACCGTGCGCTCGCGGGCGCAGAAGGTTTCGCTGCAAGTGTTTGACGAGAGCGCGCTTGCGGATTACGCACGGCGCGTGAAGTTATCCGGCGCCGACGATGCGGCAAAGCTCGGTTTTGCGGTTCGGATGGCGAACGGTGCGATCGGCAGGCTGCGGACGATTTTGGAAAACGGCGAATCCGAATTTGCGGCGTATTCGGCGGCAAAGCAGGCGGTCGAGGGACAGGCTATGAAAGGCAGGGGCATCTCTTATTACGAATTTTTGAAGCGTATTTGTGATTTTGTCCAAACGCGGGAGGCTCTGGAAGCCCTGACCGGATATCTTCTTTCCGCTTATGGGGATATTGCGCGCGCAAGGTGCACGGAGGAAGCGCCGCCGGTGTTCTTTTCGGAGGATGAGGTGCGGCGATACGCGATGACGTTTGATACCGGCTCGATTGTAAAATCCTTCGACGCCGTAAATTCGGTCAAAGGAGATTTGCGGTTTAATCCGAATCTTTCCCTTGCCGCGGCCGTTTTGGCCATGGCGCTTTGGAAAGCGGTTTGATAGGGAAGACTTTCTTGATTCCGTGTGTGCGTTTATGCGAATCAGGATGAAAGGCGAGGTTTCAATCAATATGAAAGACGAAATGAACAGAGACGGCATGGAAGAGGCCGCCTCGGAGAATATAACCTATGAAATTGTCGGTGTCAGATTCAAGGAGACCGGCAAAATCTATTATTTTGCGCCGGGAGACATGACCTTTTCCGAAGGGGATCATGCGATCGTGGAGACATCGCGCGGAATGGAATACGGCACGGTAGCCGTCGGCAACAAAACCGTGACGGAAAAGGAAGTGGTTCTCCCGCTGCGTCCGGTTCTGCGCCGTGCGACGCCGGAGGACGACCGCGTTTACGAGGAAAACAAGCGCAAGGAGAAGGAAGCGGCCAAAATATGCGCCCAGAAAATCGCGGAGCATAAGCTTGAAATGAAGCTTGTGGATGTGGAATATACCTTTGACAACAGCAAGCTGCTTTTCTATTTCACCGCGGACGGCCGCGTCGATTTCAGAGAGCTTGTAAAGAGCCTTGCGTCGGTATTCCGCACGCGGATCGAGCTTCGCCAGATCGGCATCCGCGACGAGACGAAGCTCATCGGCGGACTCGGCGTCTGCGGCAGACCGTTCTGCTGCAAGAAATTCCTCGACGATTTCGCGCAGGTTTCGATCAAGATGGCCAAGGAGCAGAATCTGTCTCTCAATTCTCAGAAAATTTCCGGCGCGTGCGGCAGGCTGATGTGCTGTCTGCGCTATGAGCATGAGGTATATGAGGAAGAGCTGAAAAAGCTGCCGAAGCTTGACAGCCTTGTCGATACGCCGGACGGCCGGGGGACCGTCTGTGAGATCAATCCGCTTTCCGGCATTGTAAAGGTGAAATTCCAAGGCGAGCATCAGATGATTCGCTCCTATGTAAAGGACGATGTGAAAATTCTCGCTTCTTCCAAAAAGGAAATGAAGGACGAAGCACCGGTTTCCTAACGGATAAAAATACAAAGAGAGAGACGGCACACACGATTTTTTCGCTGTGCGCCGTCTCTTTTTTAGATGCTTTCAGGTGAAACCTCGGGAAGATGCTTCCAGCAAAAGGCACAATGCTCCTGCTTGTCTTTTGTCAGATTTCCGCAAAACACACATAGCCTTTCCGGAGAATCCGATTTGTCGTGTTTTTCGCAAAAGGGCAGATTTTTGTAGTGATGAACCCTGTCGCCTATGTTGTAATGACCGGCGCCGAGGATATTTTTGTCGTAAAAGGTCATAACAAAAAGCTTGCCGTTCGGTTTTTTTACGTAGACGTATTCCGCATCCTCGCCATGGTGTCCGAGATATTTTCCTTCTTTCGTAGCGTAGATACGACCAACCCTTTTTTTTACGACAACACCGTCCCAGCTTCTGTCCCATAATACTCGCCAGAGACCGAAAAACAGAAACGGAACGACGGCAAGAATGGCGATGAACAGCCATTGCATAGAAGAAATATCCTTGACGGCAATATGCCGTTGCATGATAAATCTGACGTAGGAACAGCCCCATAAGATCCACCAAAAAAGTGAGAGCGCGATTTTTTTCAGATCGGAGAGCCGTGACGCCATCTTGAGCTTTTTATCCGGCTGCATGTTACCCTCCTTTTTGTTTATCGGGAAGCGCTTTCGGAAGATACGGGAGCCTCTGCTTCCCGTATCATAATTTTAGAGATAAAGATTCCGTCTTGGTATTCAAATTTGGCAAGTCCGTCGTATTCATTCACGATCGACATAACGGATTGCAGTCCGATTCCGCCGCCCGGCTTGGTGGTTCGCGGCAGACCTCCGATAAAATCCGGCGCCTTTACGCAGGAATTTCGGAGGGTGATGCGGAGGGCTTCCTGCCTGTGATCGCATTGCATATCGATAAAGGGCGTGCCTTCCTTGACTTTCCCGCAGGCTTCGATGGCGTTTTCGATGATGTTGGCAAGAAGTCCGGCGAGGTCCACGGATTCGATTCGGATATTCTCAGGGATGTTGGCGATGATATTGACGCGGCAGCCTTTTTCCATGGCTACACTGGCATATGTGGCTAAAACTGAATTGACGACTGTGTTCCGGCAGTATATCATATCGCGGATCTTCTCGATTTTTGTGCTGTGCTCGGCGAGAAATGCTTTTGCCTGCTCGGTTTTTCCGTCTTCCAGCATTTTCAGAAGCACAGCGTCATGGTGACGGAGGTCATGGCGCAGCTTTTTGACCATGGCATCGCTTTCCTTATGCGTGACAAGCTGTCCCTCCAAATAATGGAGCTGCTGCTCGCGTCTGCTAAGCAGAATTTCCTTGTTTACGTTTTTCATGGCTTGATCGAAGCTCAATATCGACATCGCGTAAACACAGAGCATCAGGATAATGGAGGCGATACAGATATAATTGTTATACGGCTCTCTTTCATAAAAGGGAACCGGAATCAAAAAGACGAAAGTGAAAAGAATGGAAAAGCCGCAAGCCATAACGGCGAGGTTGACCCATCCCTTGTGCAGATATTTTATGTATTGCCGGTATGGCTTGCGGAGATAAGTATAAGAGACGCATAAAGTAATCACATACAGTGTGATTCGGATGTAGATTTCCGCCCAAACATTGTCGAGAAAGAAAGCTTCTGTGAGCGTATAGGCGAAATAGGATATGATAAAATAAAGATTGATTTGCGTAAAAATGTTCAGTACCGTCTGAAAGAAGCCGTCTTTTGTGTAAAAAATCAGCGTGGAAGAAACGATCATGCAGCACAGCACCATGGTAGAGGAGATAAATTCCGTCTTATCGGACGGTCTGAACATCAGCGTGGCAATGATGAGGGAAATCAGAAAGCCCATAATAATGTAAAATGCGCTGACGCTTTTGGAGCGTTTGGATTCCGTAAAGGAAAGAACGAGCAGGGCATTTCCGGTTATGGTGATGAAGCTTCTGAGATATGACACGAATATTTCAATGTTGATTGAAGCAAGCGGCATATCAAAAGCCTCCTCTTAGTGTGGTTTATGATTTTTTATCATTATAACATAATCTCAGAGAAAAATCCACATAAAAAATAATAATCCGAATTTTGCAAAAAAACTCTGATTTAGGTATTGACATTTCTGAAAAAATCGGGTATAATAGTGGGCGTCGCAGAAAGTTATGCGAGAGTGGCGGAACTGGCAGACGCGCACGTTTGAGGGGCGTGTGGTTTTACCATACGGGTTCAAGTCCCGTTTCTCGCACCATTCAGCCACTGGTTTTCAGTGGCTGTTTTATTCCCGGCAAGCGGATATGGCGGAATTGGCAGACGCGCTAGATTCAGGTTCTAGTGAATGCAAGTTCATGCAGGTTCAAGTCCTGTTATCCGCACCACGTCGGAGCAAGCTATGCTTGCTCCGATTTTTTCTTGCAAAAAGGCATGTTCGCATCGGCTATTCGGTTATAAACGCCCTCATTAGGAAAAGGAACTCACTTCTGAGCAGTCCGATTGGGCTGGCTAAGGCGGGTTCCTTTTGTTATATATAAAACCGCCGTGGATATCCGATATTCGGATATCCACGGCGATTCTCGCATCAGTTGCCGCCCGGTCCGTCTCTGCGTTCGCGCGTATCGGGAATTTCGATTTTTCCCTTGATATCGCCGGGCGCCACGGGCTTTTTATTTTTCTCGGACGGCTTTTCTTGCTTTGGCTTTGCTGTATTTTCCTTGGACATACAATCCCTCCTTTTTCACATTTTAGTATGCTTCGCCGGAGGGAATTCATTCACGTTCTACGAATGGTTATAAGAGCTGCCGCCAATGGCGGCAGCTCTTATAACGATTTTTTTACTTCACAGAGACGGAAAAATAACACTTGCCGTCCTCTTCACGAATCCGTATTCGATAAAGGGAATCGATCTCCAAGGTGCCGTTTGCGCCGGTATTGTCGAAAGCCGGCTGAATGACGATGCTTTCTTTATTTCGGTAGCCGGACAGGATGATTTCGTTTTCATTCGTTTCCGTTTCATACCAGCCGCATTCCCGATAAAACCGTGCATACTCGTCAAAGCTGCCGCTCGTTTTGTATTCGACATCGATATACAACGTGTAATACGGTGTGGCACCTTCCAGTATCAACGGATCCGTAATGAGATGCACCGGCAGCAAAAGTGCGGATTTTACCTGATTGCCGCTTTTGTCTATATCGGTTATCAAAATGCCCCGCATACCGCTGAACACATACTGATTTTCATGCTTGGCAAGGCAATAGTAATCGGTATATCCGCCCCCGCTTATCTTTTTGATCCAAATTGCGCGCTCATATTTTGATGCGCTGATTTCCGGAATTTTTGAGATGATGTCATATAATTCGTCGAGCGTCAGCTCCGTCTCAAATGTGAGATAACCGTTTCCCTCCAAGCCGCCGACCGAAGCGTTGTCCGCCCGGATGGGCAGGGTCAGCTTTTCCTTGCTGAAAAGAGCGATGGCTGTGATGCTGTCGACAGCTCTGTTTCCGCTGCATCCTGCAAAAGAGAACAGGAGAAGCAGCAAAGCTGCGGCAAAACAGGAGAGCCTTATCCCGATTTTTTGCGCTCCCACGGGTTATTTGACCTCCATCGCGTAAATGCTGCCGAGTGTTCCGACGATCGTTACTTCCGCATAGCCGTTCCATCCGTAATGACAGATGAAATCATCGCCGGAATATTGGTATGCTACAACGGCATGTCCGGATTTCTTTCCGGTTCCGGAATAATTGGGCGGATCCGCCAAGCTGCCGAAAAGCTCCACCGGATAACCGTTGTCAAGGATTCCGCGGATTGTGCTTTTGGTGAAAAAGCCCCAATATCTGTCCGTGTGATCGATGTCCGTGATGCCTTTGAGGCTCAGATACTGCTTGGAGACGGAATGGATATGTATGGAGGTGGTAGTGTCCTTGGGGTCCAAATCATATAAATACTTGGTGAAAGAGCTGTCGTTGTTTTTGAGCTGTGTTTTGGAAGCATTGGTCCAATATTGGTCGTCCATATACTTGTCGTCGACGAATTTATCGAAGAACGCGTAAAGTATATTCAGTCCGACGAATCCGCAGCAGCCGTCGCCCACGCTGAAATAGCCGCAGCTGCTGAGATTTTTGAACCAGTCCACTTGCGCTTGCGTCAGACCGCTCTGCACTGAGGTCGTATTTGCCTGAACCATGGTTGCATATGCGGTCGTGTTGCTGTTGATCACATAATCCAGTGTAACGATGCTTTTGTTTTGGTTTAGTTCCGCGGTCATATTCGCAGATGTCAAATTCATTCTCTGGACATCGACCGAATTGTCTATGATTTCATCAATGACGGTATGATAGAAAATGCCGCCTTCTTCAATATAGTATTCCGTCGGCCCTCCGTAATATAGAGTGCTGCCCGAGAGTCCCGCATAGGGAGAAGGCGCACTCGGCGATGATTCGACAAAAACACCGGATTCGGGATGATAGATCATATAACCTGTCGGATTGCCTTCTATCACCAAATAATCCTCACCGGAAAAATCCTTGACGGGAAGGATCCTCGCGATTGACAGAGATTGATTTTCCTTTTGGATGCTGCTCATTTTTGCTGAAAACACATTTAAAAGATTATTGCTGACAGCGGTGCTGTTTTTTGCGGCCGCGATGTTAACCGCGCCGATTGGAAGCTGGGTTGCACAGGCGCAAAGCATGACAAGAGCGATAACCATGGAAACGATTTTTACGAAATTCATTTTTGCACATTTTCTTTGTGTCATTTTTTGATTCCTCCCATTTTTATTTTATCCTGCATTTCGGTTTTCCGCCGGGTTCTGCGGTGGATTTTTATGATTTTGCTTTGCATATTTTGCATATAGGAAATTTCTTTCCTATATGCCCGCACAGCCGAAAGAGAAGGGGAATCGCCATATTGCCGAAAATACCGTGACCGCTGACTGTTTTCATACCGACAGCCCTCCCTATCATATAAAATCTATAAAACAGCGCATAAGAAAACGGGTACGTAAGCCCTAAATTCTTATGCGCATCGATTTATCTTCGCCAAGTGAACCGCACTTTGCAATTCAAGAAATACTCGGCATTGGCGCTTTGGCATATCATTGTCGGGCGGATTTCTTATACGGCTGCTTTTATAAATTCAATATACCATATTTGGATAAAACTGTCAAGAATTAAACCGGAGAAATTTGTAAATTGTGAAAAATAAACACAAGTAAGGAGAAAATTTGTAAATTCCGACGTGGTCTTTCGGCTGTTTTTTGTCTTAAATCGATAAGCTTTATGCCGTTCTTTACAAGGGCTGCCTTTTATGCTATAATAACCTTGTTGAAAAACGGAGAGTACGATAGGACATACCGAAACGGAATCAAGGAATATTTTCTCATGACGATGCTGTTCGGCGCGGTCATGGGAATTTTGACTTCTGACGCTGCATGCTTCCATGGGGGCTTCTCGGTCTTTTGGCCGGCCGGCTGTCTCCTTTTATCATATTTCTGTTATGCAAAGAAATATGATAAAATGCGCATTGCGGTCGCCAAAGAAAGGGCAATTTTCTGCAATGGCGCTGTTGCGGTCATACGGAGTGGGATACGGACATCGATCCGTTATGGGAAAGGGAAGAGGTGACAGGATGGAATGCCGCGGCGAATTGGAGCGGATGGTAGCTCCGCTGCTCGTATGGTATGAAAAAAATAAGAAAGAGCTGCCGTGGAGAACGGAGGCGACGCCGTATCATATATGGCTCTCGGAAATTATGCTTCAACAGACGCGCACCACGGCGGTGATTCCGTATTATGAGCGCTTTATCTGTGAGCTTCCGTTCGTTTCCGCGCTTGCCGAGGTGCCCGACGATGCCCTCATGAAGCTGTGGGAAGGGCTTGGCTATTACAGCCGTGCGCGGAATCTGAAAAAAGCGGCGCGTATTCTGATGGAGAATTACGGCGGACATCTTCCGGATACGGCGGAAGCGCTGCGCGCGCTTCCCGGCATCGGGGATTATACGGCGGGAGCCATTGCTTCGATTGCATTCGGCAGGCCGGAGCCTGCCGTCGACGGAAACGTGCTGCGTACCGTTATGCGCTTTACCGGCTGTGAAGACGATATCGCCGCGCCCGCGACAAAAAAACGGGTGGCGGAAGCGCTGCGGGAAATCTATCCGTCGGGACGTGAGGCGGGGATTTTCACGCAGGCGATTATGGAACTGGGGGAGAATGTGTGTATTCCGAACGGCGCGCCGAAATGCGGCGCCTGTCCGCTTCGGGAGATGTGCGAGGCGAGGATTTCCGGACGGACGGAGACGATTCCGGTCAAAAGTCCGAAGAAAGCAAGGAGAACGGAGGAATGCACGGTGCTGCTGCTTTCCTGCCGCGGAAAATACGCCATACGCCGCAGGCAGGAGAGCGGACTGCTCGCCGGTCTTTGGGAATTTCCGAATGTGACGGGACACATGAGCGCCTCCGACGCGGCAAATTATATTCGTGGGCTTGGCATGGAGACGCTTTCCTGTGAACCGTGCGGTGACGCCGTCCATATTTTTACGCATGTGGAGTGGCATATGACGGGATATCTTGCGGAGTGTGTGGCTATGGCGGAGAATCTGACATGGGAGTGCGCGGAGACGATTCTTTCGCGTTATGCGATTCCGACGGCCTTTCGCGCTTATGTCGACGTGATGGTGCGGGATGCCGAGGCATAAAAGCGGCGGGGCGGACGGGATTTTGTGGAGGCGGTAACGGCAGGGAATAAAGAAAGGGAGAGCGAAGCTCTCCCTTTCTTTCACTGAAAGGCTTCGGGTTGTGTGCTTCCTTGTGTAATGAGGTCTATTTTGCAATCATCAAAAAATCCGTCGGAAGTAAGCATTTTGAATAGCTGTTCAGGTGTCACATCTGCTTCAAGAGTAGGCCCACTGTCAGGCTTTCCGTCCGAACGCGGCGGAATGGGATGCCTTGCGCGTGCGCTTTCCCATAGCGCTTCCCATCCCTCTGCGCTTGGATAAGGCGTTCTTTCCGGAGCTTTGAGGCGTATTATGATTCCGTAAATTTCCTCTTGACCGTCCGGAAAAGCCTTTGTGAGAGCGGCTTGCGAGCTTTCGTTGACTTCATTATAAAAACCTTCTGCGGCAAAGGCAAGCTTGACGCCGACTGTGTATTCCTCCGGAAAGGAAATGCGCATAAGCTGTTCCTTTGTGGCGAGAAAAACACAGAATTTCGTGTAATCGTATTTCGGATAGGAGATCATTTCAAATCCGAAAGACGAGATAAATGCCATCTGCTCTTCGAGCGTTATGCCGCCTTCCTTTCTCACGACCGCTTCTACGGCGAGGAGCGTGTCGTCTTCCTGATTTTGTATATCTTCGGAAATGACAAATGCCCCATAGCTTACGGCATTCACATTGTCCACGAGCAGTCGGGTGTTTTCCCACCACGGCTCCTTACTCCATACGGCGGTTTTCCATGGATTGCTGACAGGAGGGGTGACCGGCGTTTCCGCCGTGGATTCTGCCGTTGATGCGGTGGTCTGCTCAATTCCGGTCGTTGTTTCCGTAGCGTTATTGGCACAGGAGGAAGCAAAAATGGAGAGGAAAAGGACGGCTGCGAGAAGAAAAGCGATTTTTTTCATGTATGTCTCCTTTCGTATTTCATAATTATCTCCACTGCCATGCACAGGAGAAAAAATTTGTAATTATATTTTTATTATAGTATAAGCACCGATTGATGTCAATATGTTTAAATCATGTTATGATTAAATATATATTGCTGTGTTGTCGGTTTTTAATCAAAAGCCGTGGCTTTTTATATTCCAATCGGTATTATAAAAGAAAAACCGCAATATACCGGTATCAACGATATATTGCGGTTTTGGTATATAGCGGCGGCGACGAGGGTCGAACCCCTAACTTCTTGAATGCCGTTCAAGCGCTGTCCCAACATAAGCACGTACAATAGGAGCTATGCACTTTGTCGAATTTAGTTTGGAAAATTCGCCATATGTGATTTTTTCGACTCTTTTATATCATTAAAATCATTAAGCGTAAAATTGAAAAATGAAGAATCATAAGATTTTTCAACACGGAAGCAAGGAATCAGATTTGTTCTTTGAGGTGCGGTCTTATATAGTGTTATGTACGCAAAATCATCAAACATAAAGTATATGCAGGAATGAGTTCAGTGTAGTAAAGTTCAATTCTACTGTTTGTCCCTTTATAAGGTATAATATCGTCCTGTAAAATCTTTATAAAATCATCCAGTTTAGCTTTTAACTCATTATCTGTATAGCTGAATTTCTCTGCGATATACTTATAAGAATTACTGCTCGGGTTATTTGTCAAGATCACCAACTCTAAACTTGCCCCGTCTTTTGCCACAAATTTCTGTAATGCGTCAATATAAATCTTCAAAAAATGGTTGGAATACAACAATATTATTTTGATATGGTTTGAAGCGGCAATATACGAATTAAAATCGATCTGTGAAAAATCATTGTGATATGCAGAAATGCCACATTTTTTAAAAAATTCATACTCGCTATTCGTATCGGCGTTTTCTATTTTTTTAACATGTTCCAACGATTCAATGAATACGAATGAAATCAAGAATGTCAACATAGAGATGATTACTGACCAGAATAAATTCACATCGCTTGGCATGTAGAAACATGCCACCGCAAATATAACGGCAATGAGCAAGGAAATAAGCGTAGCCTTCCATTTATTCATTTAATAAAACCTCCCAAATTTTAAATATTTTTCTAAATTATACCATAATTTTCTACAATTTACAATATTTTTATGTAGAAAACATCAAAAGAAATGATGATATACATTTTTCGGGAAAACTGAAATCGAAATTCAGCTCTGACGAGCGTAAAAAAGAAAGTCTTGAAAACATAGTGTTTTCAAGACTTTCTTTTGTTGGTGGAGATGGTGGGGATCGAACCCATGACCTCTTGAATGCCATTCAAGCGCTCTCCCAGCTGAGCTACACCCCCGTATGATAAAAGCACTCTTGAAACGGAGTGCTTTTATTGGTGAAGACGAGTGGATTTGAACCACCGACCCCCTGCATGTCAAGCAGATACTCTAACCAGCTGAGCTACGCCTTCATCAAAGCGGAAACGATGATATCACCGAACCGCGGTTAATATGATAGCATAAATTTGAGAGGATGTCAAGATGAAATTTGCGCAAAAAGCAAAAATATTGCACTTTATGCCGAGGTTTTGTGCCGGCTTCATTTTTGTCTGCGGAATTCGCTTGGCGATAATCCCGTAGCCTTTTTAAAGCTGCGTATGAAATGACAGGCATCGTAAAAGCCGGTTTCCTCAGCGATGACGGTGACGGAAGCGTCGGAGAGCCGGAGCAGCGTTTTTGCCTTGCTGATGCGCGAATTCAGCATGTATTCGGAAAAAGAAAGTCCGGCGAGCCTTTTGAACATTTTTCCGATGTATCGTTCGGAATAACCGTATTTGCGGGAAAGCTCCGACAGAGACGACGGTTTTCTTGCACTGTCGATTTCCTCGCAGATTTCGTTTATGATATGCGTCCAAATGTTTTCGCCTTCATCGCTGCCAAGCGCGTCCGCGCCGCGAAATTCTTCCAGTGCGGCGAGAAAAAAGGCGGAGGCGGCATCGGGCTTATTGCTGTTGAAAAGGGCTACCGTGCGCATGAGAAGCGTTTTGAAAAATACGGGGGAGGCGACGCTTTTAGCTTCCGGCAGCGATATCGGACGCACAGGGACTCCGTTTTCGTCCAGAAAGTCAAAATGGACGTTAATGACGAGCAGCGGGCGCGACGGCTCATGGAGGGCCGTATAAAAAATATCCGGCGCAAGAAGGAGGCACGCGCCTTCTCGGATGGCATACTCTTCGGAGATGCTGCCGGTGTGAAAGGAAAGACGCCCGATTCCGCGGAATACCGCCCACAGGTCATAATCTCCGAAGCCTGCGGGTGCGGTCGTCCATTTCCAATCCGGCGCGCAGTCGCTGATGCCGCAGGAATTGATTTTGAGCTGCATATTGATTGGTCCTTTGTAAATTCCTGCTTTGCAGGAAGATCTATTGTATTTTTTAGCTGATATGTTAAACTGAAAAACAACGAGCCGCGATGCCGGCACGGGGAGATGGAAACTGATCGGAAAAAACGACAATATACGGAGGCTGCATATGGTTAAGAGCTTAGAGCAGAGAATGGCAAAATCCTTATCCTCTTTCCCCGGTTGCCGACTGCGTGGAAGTGGATGGCGAGCCGTCCGGACGCGGATTTTGAGCGTTTTCCCCATTGTTTCTTTCGGTCTGATTACCCGTATACCTCCGATATTTATGCGAAGCTGCTCGGAGAAGACGCTTTTCGCGGGCTTGAAAATTGGATGATGGAGCGCGGCTATGCAAGATATGATATCAAGGACGTTATAGCTACCGATTGCAAAATCAATCTGACGTGGGCGAATCCCGCGTGGGGGAAGGATGCGCCGAGAGGCGGTTTTGAATATAAAATCAGGCATGCCGGAATTTCCGTCCAGTATGAGCCTTATTATGAGAAGCCTTGTGTGCTGGGCGTTTGTATTCCGAACGGCATGAAGGCTTATTTGGAGCATTTCGATGAGATGAAGCCGACGCTTCAAGATTTTGTTTTGTCCAAAACAAAAAAGTGCAATCAGTGCCGATACTGCGTCCAGACGGATAAAACGGGAACACGTCCTTTGTCTTATGTGAAAGTGAGCTGTGACGGGAATTCCTATGCTTTGTGTCCGTATTTTCCGGGTTATCGGTTTTGTTTTACGAGCCTTGACGGAGAAACGGTGGATGAAATCATCGAGCTGCTCGATTTCATGGACGGATTTACAAAATGAGAGCGGTGCGGGCCTGTGCGGTGAGGAAAAGACGTATGCTGATGCGTCCTTTCGGAGCGCTCGTGTATACAATATTACAAATTTATTTTACAAAAATCAATAGCATTTTTGAAGATTTCATGATAAACTGAAAAAAACGATCATAAAAAGGGGTAGCCTTATGAAGTGGACAAACAGACAGTATGTGGACCTTATGACATATAACCATCCCGAACGTCCGATGTTTTCCGAGCTTTTCGGACCGATTGTAGGTCTTGCTGAGGAATGGCGGGCGCAAGGCGCAACGGAGGATCAGATCGCCATGCGCGGCTTTGCGTTTGACTATGTGCCGTATTATCAGCTCGGAGACCTCGATTCCGTGCATCGCCCGAAGGAGGTCGTGCTGGAGGACAACGAACGGTATTACGTCGCAATCGACCATTACGGCCGGCGCGTGAGAATGGATAAGGGAACCTCGACAATTCCGCTGCCGGAAAACTATCCGGTCGAAACGATGGACGACTGGCTGAAAATCAAGCACATGTTTGAATATGATGCGTGCCGCCTTCCCGCGGAGGAAATCGAAAAAGCGAAAAAGCTTCAATCGGAGGGAACGCTCATCAAATCGGAGATTCTCGGCGGCTTCGATATTCTGCGCGAACTGATGGGCGAGGAGAACTGCTGTATTGCCTTTTATGAGGATCCGGAGCTGATCTTCGATATCCTGAATACGATTTCCGAGACGAATGTGAGGGTGCTTTCCGAGATTATTTCCTCCGGTCTTGTCATCGATCAGCTTTCGGTGCATGAGGATATGGCGGGAAAAACCGCTCCCCTGATCGGTCCTGCCACCGTTTCGGAATATATCATTCCGTATTATCTGAAATCATGGGAGCTTGTAAAGGGGGCGGGCACAAAGCTTTTCTGTCAGGACAGCGACGGCAATATGAATCCGCTGATCGATACGTTCATCGAGGGCGGAATCAACATCTTTTATCCGTGCGAGCCGGCGGGCGGCATGGATATCGTCGCGCTGCGGAAAAAATACGGGCATAAGATCGCTTTCCGCGGCGGGATTGACAAGCATGTGCTGCGCCGCACAAAAGAGGAGATTGACGCGGAGCTTGCCTACAAAATGCAGCCCTGCATGATGGACGGCGGAATCGTTTTCGGCCTCGACCACAGGATCCCGAACGGGACGCCGCTTGAAAATTATATCCACTACGTCGACCGCGCGCGAGAGATTCTCGGAATGCCGGATTTCCGCACGTCGGAGATGACATGGGGGCGTATGGCGTTTTGATATTGCTTCGGAAAAAATTCATGAAAAAGAGGATGACATACTCGGTCATCCTCTTTTTTTTATTTTGTGAGCATCGCGGTAGGTGCCCGCGATATATTTCGGCAGCTTCATCATCCGGCCGATTCGTTTCGGCTCTTTGATGAGGCGATAGAACCATTCCATGTGCGCCTTGATGAAAAATTTCGGCGCACGTTTTGCCGTACCGGCATAGATGTCGAGCGAGCCGCCGAGACACGCCGCAAGGCGGACGTGCGTGAGCCTTGTTTTGTTTTCATAAAGCCATTTTTCTTGGAGCGGCGCGCCGAGACAGACAAATAGGATTTCCGCGTCGGAAGCATTGATTTTGTCGATGACGGCGTCATTTTCCGCGCCGGATTTCTCAAAGTAGCCGTCGTTTGTTCCGGCGATTTGCAGAGCGGGAAACTTGCCGCGGAGCTTTTCCGCGGCGGTATCGGCGACGCCGGGCCTGCCGCCGAGAAAAAAAACGGATTTTTCCATATCGGCGGCCATGGAGAGGACGTTTTCTCCGAATTCCACGCCCGCCACCTTTCCGCGCAGCGGCGTTCCCAAAATTTCGGATGCCATGACGACGCCCGCTCCGTCGGGCAGGATAATCTCGGCGGCGTTGATGATCTCGGACAGGGAAGTATCCTCGAGACACATCTGTGCGATTTCCGCATTTGGCGTGACGACGGAGGTGACGCCTTCGTTCTCCAATGCAGCTTTGGCAAGCAGGAGGGCACCGTCCATATCCACATTGTCGAAACGGATGCCGCGTATTGTGATTTTTTGCATGGAGAGCGCTCCTTTCCCGAATGAATGGTTGAATATGCGGGTTGTAATCGCGTGTGACCGCTGTGCATTTTGAGTATTGCCGTGTTTTTGCTTCCATGGGCACAAATACTGCGTATTTGTGGGGTGTTTTGTATCCAAGCAATCGATACCCGTTTGGGTTTTACACCGTGTTTTTATTTTCATCAACACAAATACTGCGTATTTGTGGGGTTATTATACCACAAAAATGGGGAAAATACCATAAACAGCGTATTTTTTCATAAAATTCGTCTTTGTTGTATATGATAGTTATGTGGGAACAGATGGGATTGAAATAAAATATGGAGTTTCCCGTTTTTCTATGGAAGAATCGACATTCTCCATGCGAAAAACACTTGCAATTTATTATATTATTTGTTAAAATGAAAAAAGAATTTGTTTCCTGAAAATCGATATTCATAAATTCACAATAAGAAAGGAAGAAATCTATGAACAAAAAAGCGATTGGATCTGTCTTTGTGGCGCTTGCGCTCGTGCTTGCTCTTCTGAAAAGCTACATTTGGGTGATGGTGGGGCTCCTGATAGCTGCCATCGTGTTTGCGTGTGAGGAAAGGCAAACGAAGCGGATTGCACAGTGCTTGGCACTTGTATTGAGTGTGCTTGTCGTGATGCAGCTTTTAACGCTGATTTTCAGTGGGTTCGGCAGCACCACGCCTGTGTATTACAATGGGGAAAGCGTCTATTACACCGGAAGTTCGAGTTATGCGAAATTCTATTCCGGACTCATCAAATGGGCGGGTATTCTCACCAATTTCTATCTGATTGTATTTGTCGTTTTGGGCGCTGTTTCCTTTTGGCGCGACAAGGATATGCCGCTTTACGGCGCGCTTATCGATGCCATTTACAACGGATGCGGAAAAATAACGGGAAAGGGCAAATCCTCGCAAGGCGGAACGAATGGGCAGGCGGATAGCCCGCGTTCAGAAAATCAGGAGTAATCATAAAGACTAAGAGCAGAGGCGTCCTTTTGGGCGTCTCTGTTCTGCTATCGTTTGGAATGATGGATGTTGCATTGGATTTTAACAAATAAAAGGCGTTTTTTCTCTTTTTTGAAAAAATATCCCGATATTTTGTGGACAATTTTCACATCCTATGGTATAATACATAAATTAACAGGTCTATCATTGGACAAATTCAAAATGAGGTGCGGGAATGAAGCGGATACGTCTTGTCACGGGGCTGATTGCGACGAATGTCTATCTTATCGGGGACGAGACGACAGGCGAGGCGGCGGTCATCGATCCGGCGGCGAACTGCCGCGGTATTTTGGCCGAGGCGGAGAAAAACGGTTTGACGGTCGGAAAAATCCTTTTGACGCACGGACATTTCGACCATATCGGCGCTGCGGACGAGCTTTCCGCCGTGACCGGTGCGGAGATTTATGTGTCCGCTCCGGACGCGGAACTTCTTTCGGACGGGAACAAAAACGGCTCGCTTCTGTTTCTGCGTCGCGCCGTCGTATGCCGCAGCACAGCCCGTATTTTTCACGACGGGGACGTGATATCCGTCGGCGGGATTCATCTTTCCGTTTTGTATACGCCGGGGCATACGCGCGGCTCGGTCTGCTTTTTTGCTCGGGAGGACGGTATCTGTGAATCGGTTTTTACCGGAGATACCGTTTTTGCCGACGGATATGGGAGAACCGATCTTTACGGCGGAGACGGGGCGGCGCTGGAACGCTCGCTTGCCATGCTCCTGCCGCGTCTTGCGGGAAAGATGATTTGTCCCGGGCATGGGGAACCCAAGCGATTCGGGGAAATTTAAAAAATACAATCTGATAAAAACGGAGAAATTCAAGTCATGGATTACGAACTTCTATCTGGTTTGCTGTTTCCCGACGTCATGCTGACGCCGGAGGATGTCGAAAAAAGCTATCCGAAACGGAATCTGCCGGAGGGCGCCAAGGTGACGCGCTTCGCGCCGAGCCCCACGGGCTTTATCCATCTCGGCGGGATTTACGGCGCGATGATCGACGAGCGGCTCGCGCATCAGTCGGGCGGCGTATTCTATCTCAGAATCGAGGATACCGACGCAAAGCGCGAGGTCGAGGGTGCGGCGGAAGCGCTTGTCCGCACGCTTGCGGAGTACGGACTGCATTTCGATGAGGGCGCTGTCGTCGGCGAGAACGGCGTCATCACCGATAAGGGCGCTTACGGGCCATATAAGCAAAGCGCGCGCGTCTCGATTTATCATGTATTTGCCAAAAAGCTTGTCGCCGAGGGAAAAGCGTATCCGGTCTTCACGACGTCGGAGGAGCTGGAACGGCTCGCTGCCGCCGATAAAAAGGCGGAGGTGAAGAGCAAGGTTTGGACAGAGGAGGAGAGCGCGCGCCAAAGAGAGGAAATGCTCGCGCAGCGTGAGTTTACGCTTGATGAGGTGAGGGCACATCTTGCGGCGGGCGATCCGTTCGTTTTGCGGATTCTTTCGGACGGCGACGGTGAGAGAAAGGTCAAGGTCACGGATATCGTGCGCGGCGAGGTGGAATTTCCGGAGAACGACGAGGACTTCGTACTTCTCAAATCGGACGGCGTGCCGACCTATCATTTTGCCCACGCGGTGGACGACCATCTGATGGGGACGACGCACGTTATCCGCGGCGAGGAATGGCTCCCGAGCCTGCCGAAGCACGTGCAGCTTTTCCGCTATCTCGGCTTTAAGCTGCCGAAGTATCTGCACACGGCGCAGATTATGAAGCTCGACGAGAACGGCAACAAGAAGAAGCTTTCCAAGCGCGATATGGGACTTGACATGAAGGATTATAAGCGCGGCGGCTATGCGCCGGAGTGCGTGTGTGAGTATATCATGACGATTCTCAACTCCAACTACGACGAGTGGAGAATGCAGAATCCCGACAGACCCTATACGGATTTTCCGTTTTCGATTAAAAAAATGAGCAATTCGGGCTGTCTGCTCGATTTTGCGAAGCTTACCGATGTCTCCAAGAACGTCATCTCGAAGATACCGGCGGAGGCGGTCTATGAAAAGCTCGTCGCATGGGCGGGGGAATACGACCCCGGTTTTGCCTTGGCGCTCACCGCCGACGCGGCTTACGCAAAATCGATTCTCGCCATCGGCCGCGGCGGCAAAAAGCCGCGCAAGGACCTTGCGACATGGGCGGACGCAAAGCCGTATATGGGCTTTTTTTACGACCGTTATTATCGGATCGAGGACGGCTATCCCGACGGATTCGATAGGTCCGTCATAAAAGAGACGCTTGCAAGATTCCTTGCGGGATATGACCCCGCGGACGAGATGAGCGCGTGGTTCGATAAAATCAAAAAAATCGCGGACGAGCTGGGCTTTGCTTCGGATATGAAGGCCTATAAGGCGAACCCCGACGCATTCCGCGGCAGCGTTGCGGACATTTCCTCGTTTATCCGCGTCGCGGTGACAGGCAAGCAGAACGCCCCCGATCTTTACACGGTAATGGGGATTCTCGGCGAACAGAGGACAAGAGCGAGAATCGAAGCGCAGATCGCGGCGCTTTCTTAAAAGGAGACGGAGAATATGGCAGAAATGGAAAATAATTTTATCTATGAGGCGATAGACGGCGATATCCGCGAGGGAAAGGTGAGCGCGGACGGGATTCACACCCGTTTTCCGCCGGAGCCGAACGGTTATCTGCATATCGGGCACTGTAAGGCCATGATTATCGACTTCGGCACGGCGAAAAAATACGGCGGCAAATGCAATCTGCGCATGGACGACACCAATCCCGCCAAGGAGGACACCGAATTTGTCGACGCCATCAAGGAGGATATCCATTGGCTCGGCTTCGACTGGGACGACCGCTTTTATTACGGCTCCGATTATTTTGAGCGGACCTATGAGCTGGCGGTCGGCCTTATCAGGAAAGGACTTGCTTACGTCTGCGAGCTTTCTCCCGAGCAGTTCCGCGACCCGAAATACTGCGGTGACCTCACGCATCCCGCCGTGTCGCCTTACCGCGACAGACCGGTGGAGGAGAACCTCGATCTGTTTGCCCGCATGAGGGCAGGCGAATTTCCGGAGGGACGTTATACGCTGCGCGCGAAGATCGACCTTGCTTCGGGCAACTTCTGCATGCGCGACCCCGTCATTTACCGCATCAAATATGTGGAGCACCACAGACAGGGAACGTCATGGTGCATCTTCCCGATGTACGATTTCGCGCATCCGATTCAGGATGCGCTCGAGGGCATCACACACTCGCTCTGCTCCTTGGAATATGAGATTCACCGTCCGCTTTATAACTGGGTGGTCGACAACATCGACATCGATTATAAAAACGGCGTGAAGCCGCGCCAAATCGAATTTGCAAGGCTCAATCTGACGCATACGGTCATGTCGAAGCGCCATCTGCGCTCTCTTGTCGAGCGCGGTATCGTGGACGGCTGGGACGATCCGCGTATGCCGACGCTCTGCGGCCTGCGCCGCCGCGGCTATACGGCAGAATCGATTCTCGATTTCATCGGCAGAATCGGCGTTTCCAAGGCGAACAGCCTTGTCGATATCCGGCTATTGGAAAGCTGTATCCGCGAGGAGCTGAACGGGAAGGCGCCGCGCCGTATCTGCGTCGCCCACCCCGTAAAGGTCGTCATCGACAATTATCCCGCAGATAAAACCGAATATTTCACGCTACCCAATAATCCGAACGATCCGGATGCCGGGAGCCGCGAGGTGCCGTTCACAAAAACGCTCTATATCGACGCGGAGGACTTCTCAGAGGTGCCGCCGCCGAAGTTCTTCCGTCTGAAACCGGAGGGCGAGGTGCGGCTGATGGGCGCTTATATTGTGAAATGCGGGGAAATCGTGAAAAATCCGGACGGAACGGTCAAGGAAATCCATTGTACGGCCGATCTCGAAACCGGAAACGGTACCCCTGCGGACGGCAGAAAAATCAAAGGAACGATTCACTGGCTTTCGGCGGAATATGCCGTGGATACGACGCTTGTGCTGTACGACCACCTTTTCACGCTCGAAAACGTCGCCGATATGCCGGAGGGAAAGACTTACGACGACTATATCAGTCCGGACTCCGCTGTCAGAATCGACCATGCGAAGCTCGAGCCTGCGGCGGCCGGCGCGAGGGCGGGTGAGAAATTCCAGTTTGTCCGCACGGGATATTTCGCCGTCGATACGAAAAATCCCAACACATTTAACCGCATTGTCGGATTGAAGGACGGGTACAAGGCATGAAAGAACGGATTGAAAAAACCATGGAGGCGCTCCGGAAAAACAATATGGACGCCTATTATACGGAAACGGCGGCACAGGCGAGAGCGCTTGCGCTCTCCCTGATTCCCGCAGGCGCTGTCTGTGCGTCCGGCGGCTCGGTGACGCTTTCTGAGACGGGAATTATCGACGCTTTGAAAAGCGGGGATTACCGTTATATCGACCGCGGCATCGCCGGCCTTTCTCCGGAAGGGCGGGAAGCGGCGATGATCCGTGCGATGACGGCGGATTTTTACCTTTCCAGTGCCAATGCGATTACCGAGGACGGTACGCTTTACAATGTAGACGGCAACTCAAACCGGGTTTCGGCACTGCTTTACGGACCGAAAAACGTCATCGTGGTTGCGGGCATCAACAAGCTTGTGAAAAATCTTGATGAGGCGGTCCGGCGCGTGAAAACGGTGTCCGCGCCGGAAAACTGCAAGCGGCTCGGCTGTGACACCTACTGCTTCCGCACCGGAGAATGTGTTTCTCTGCGGTCGGACGGCGGCATGACGGACGGCTGCACCTCGGATGCGCGGATTTGCTGCAATTATGTCGTCATGGCAAGACAGCGGCACAAATCCAGAATCAAGGTCATTCTTGTCGGAGAAACACTCGGCTATTGATACGGAGGTTTTATGTTAGAGCTGGAACATATATCGTTTGAAGCGGAAGGCGAAGCCGGAAAAAAGGAAATCCTGCGGGATATCAGTTTCAAGATCGATGAGCGTTTTGTCGCGATTACCGGTCCGAACGGCGGCGGAAAATCGACGCTCGCCAAGCTGATTGCGGGCATCGCCACGCCGAGCGCGGGGCGGATTCTTTTCGACGGAGAGGACATCACCTCGCTTTCCGTAACGGAGCGCGCACGGCGCGGAATCAGTTTTGCTTTCCAGCAGCCGGTGCGCTTTAAGGGGATTACGGTCAAGGACCTGATTACCATTGCGGCGGGCAGAAAAATCGGTGTATCGGAGGCCTGCGAATATCTTTCGGAGGTCGGACTTTGCGCGCGCGATTATATCGACCGCGAGGTCAACGCATCGCTTTCCGGCGGAGAACTCAAACGCATCGAGATTGCGACGGTGCTCGCGCGCGGCACGAAGCTTTCCATTTTTGACGAGCCGGAGGCGGGAATCGATCTTTGGAGCTTCAATAATCTCATTCGTGTGTTTGAAAGCATGTATGAGAAAAAGGGCGGTTCCATTCTGATTATATCGCATCAGGAACGGATTTTGAATATCGCCGATAAAATCCTTGTGATTGCGGACGGACGGCTCTGCAAAACCGGAACAAGGGAGGAAATCCTGCCGGAGCTGCTCGGCTCTTCCGATGGCGCATGTCAAACACTGTCGGAAAAAATCGTATGAGCCGAAAGGAAAAGGGAGAAACATCATGATCGACGAAATTCAGAAAAATCTGCTCCGGGAAATCGCAGATCTGCACGGCATTCCGACCGGCGCTTACAACATTCGCGCAAATGGGGATGCGGCCGGCCGCGCGACGACGGAGCATATCGATATCGTCACCAAGACGGACAAGGCCGGAATTGATATCATCATTAGGCCCGGCACCAAAAACGAGAGCGTCCATATCCCCGTTATTATCAGTGAGAGCGGGCTTTCCGAGGTCGTTTACAACGATTTTTATGTCGGGGAGGGCGCGGATGTGACGATTATCGCGGGCTGCGGCATCCATAACTGCGGAGTGCAGAAATCCGAGCACGACGGCGTACACAGCTTTTTTGTGGAGAAGAACGCCCGTGTCCGCTACGTTGAAAAGCATTACGGCGAGGGCGACGGAAACGGAAAAAATGTGATGAATCCGACGACGGTCGTCTCGCTCGCCGAGGGCGCATATATGGAGATGGAGACGACGCAGATAAAGGGCGTCGATTCCACGGTGCGCAAAACGACGGCAAAGCTTGCCGCCGGCGCTACTCTTATCATAAAAGAGAAAATCATGACGCATGGAAGTCAGCTTGCCGAGACGGATTTCACCGTCGATCTCGACGGCGACGGCTCCGGCGCGAATGTGATTTCCCGCTCGGTGGCAAAGGAGCATTCCCGTCAGGTGTTCCGCTCCAATATCCGCGGTAATGCGAAGTGCTCCGGTCATTCCGAATGTGACGCCATCATTATGGATGAGGCGTCCGTCAGTGCGATTCCGGAGATTACGGCGTCAAGCGTCGAAGCGAGCCTCATACATGAGGCGGCAATCGGAAAAATTGCGGGAGAGCAGTTGACAAAGCTCATGACCTTGGGACTTTCCGAAAAAGAGGCGGAGGAGCAGATTATCAGCGGCTTTTTGAAATGAAACATTACAAATTCAATATGGCGCGCGTCGGTTCGGCGGCGCTTTTTGCGGCGGCATTTATTTGGGGCACATCCTTTGTCATGATGAAAGATGTGTCCGAAAAGTTTCCGCCGAGTCTTTTGCTGGCGCTTCGTTTTACCATCGCCTGCGCCGCTTTGGCGCTCATATTCATCAAGCATATGAAAAAGATGGATAAAAGTTATCTCTTGCCGGGGCTTGTCATCGGCACCTTGCTGTTTTCCGCGTATCTCATTCAAACCTATGGACTGATCGGTACGACGCCGGGGAAAAACGCCTTTCTTACGGCTTCCTATTGTGTGATTACGCCGTTTCTCTTTTGGGCGGTGGCAAAAAAGCGGCCGGACCGTTATAACATTTTGTCGGCGCTGATATGTCTTGCGGGGATCCTCCTTATTTCCGTGGATTTTGCCGGAGAATCGCTGCTTTATATCGGCCTTGGTGATATTCTCACGCTGATATGCGGATTTTTCTATGCGGCGCAGATTGTCGCGATTTCCGTTATGACGGGGGACAAAGATCCGGTGATTGTCACGGTGTTGCAATTCGGCGTTGCCGCCGTTCTTTCGTGGATCACATTCGGCGTCCTTTCCGCTTTCGGCTTGGCGCCCGTGAGTGCCACATCTGCCGATTTCGGAAGCCTTGCGGGGCAGATCCTCTATCTTGCCCTTATGTGTACGGGCGCCGCGATTCTGTTCCAGAATTTCGGGCAGAAATATGCGCATCCCGCAAGTGCCGCCGTCATTTTGACATTTGAGGCGGTGTTCGGTGCACTGTTTTCCCTTGTTCTCGGAAGAGAAGAGGGCTTCACGGTATGGCGCGCGTTGGGCTTTGTGCTTGTGTTTGCGGCGGTTGTTATATCGGAAACGAAGCTGGCGTTTCTCAGGAGGAAGACGGCGCCTTTGCAAAAGGAATCGCCGGAATCCGGTCGTACATAATAAAAAAGGATTGCTTTTGCAATCCTTTTTTATTATGTTATCAGCTCATGATGTCATTAAAATCCTCTTCGGTGAGGGAATAAAAGAAAATATCATATTCGATAGAAGACCCTTCGGTGCCGATTGAAATGATGATATTGCGATGGCGTAAAGATGTCAGTTGGTCAATATAGACGAAGATAAGGCATGTAATCGAGCCGTCCTCGTTCGGAACTGCGGTGATTAGAATATTCTCTTCATCGACATCGACGGAATTGGAAAAGGTAGTGCTTGGAGAAAATGCAAGACTATACAGTAAATTATACAGGGCTTCCGTATTCTCAACATTGATCATAATCAGCTGAATGGATTCTCCGCCGGGAATGGATGCACAGTAGGAATCGTCTTCTCTGGAGCTTTGAATCACACCGTGCACGGTAACGCCGTTGGCCACTCTCATAGCAGAAGTAGAATGCGGCTCGGATATTTCAGAGACGACGTTTTCACCGATCCAGTATTTGATGGTAGCTTCTTTCTTGAAGAAATCGTCAAGACTGAGGTTAAGGGCTTCCAGAGAATCGATTTGTGAGATTTCCACAGCGAGATTGAGATTCTGTCCGCCGGAATAGCTGGCGGTATTGATGCCGATGACAAGTCCCGCCTCGTTAACGAGAGGTCCGCCGCTGTTTCCGGAGGAAATCGGCGCGGTTGTCTGAATGTATTTCACACCCGGCGCCTCGGAAAGCTCTCTGTTGACCGTAGAAACGATGCCGCTGGAAAAGGTACCGGTGAGACCAAGCGAGCTGCCCAGCGCATAGACGGCATCGCCCGTTTGCGGCAATTCTTCGGAAATATCAAGATAGGGAACAGCATCGCTGCCGGTGTCCGCTTGCAGAATCGCAATATCCTTTTCCTTGTCGTATGCAATTACATGGGTGATGTTATATTCTTTTTCGTCAGCGGTTTTTACGACGATTTCTCTGGCGTTTTCAATGACATGGTAGTTGGTTACGACCCGTCCGTCTTCCGAAATGAAGAAGCCGGAGCCGGTTGCCCAGGCATAGCCGTTCAGGCGATAGGTGTTGATTTCCACGGTGCCGGGGTTGATGCACTTGAAAATTTCCGTGGAGGAGAGCGTTTCGAGCTTCCACTCGGCCTTGACGGTGATGTTTTCCGTGACGGAAGCGGTATCCTCGCTCCATTTAACGAAATCATAGTGCTTTCTCGAAACTGTCGGAAGTACGGCAGCTTCGCCTTGGCGTACCGTCTGTATCAGCTGCGTATCATCTTCCACTGTGCCGCCGTTTACGTCAAAGATGACCGTATAAAGCGGAATCCATTCGGCTTTGACCGTCATATCGCCCGTAACGGCAGAGAAATCCTCGCTCCATCCGAGAAGCTCATATCCATCCCGAGATACGGACGGTGCTTCGGCGGCTTCGCCGTCGACCACCTGCTGGGTCAGCTTGGAGCTATCCTCTGCGATGCCTTCTTCCGTGGAAAAGACGACGGTATGTATTTTTTTCCAAATCGGTTTTACCGTGGTGGCACTGGAAGGCGTTAGATAATCGCCGTCCCAGCCGGCGAGAACATAGCCTTCTTTTGTGATTTCCGGAGGTGTGATGACGACGCCGTCTTTATAGGTTTGTTTTAATGTTCCGGAGACAAGCGTGGCATCTCCAATATCAAACACCACTTTGGTTCCGCCGCATCCGGCGAGCATCAAAAGCATCATTGTGCAGATAAGAAGAAGCAATATGCGATTTCTTTTTTTCATAGATTTGCTCCAATTCAATATAAATTTTTGATAGTTCTTATTATAATGCCCCGTGATAAAAAAGTCAATATAGAAAAGAAAAATCTACTTGTCATTGTATAGAAAATATATAGTGTTATTATAGATTCGGAGGCTGTTTATATCGATAGAGAATGATTATGTTATTAAAATTGACAAGAAGCGTTGAGTATCTTGTCATAAAAGCACGCTTGTCTATGGGGATGTTGTATAAGAGGTCGTTTTTAACTCGAAAGCTATTATCGAGGCTCCTCCGTCCGACCAAAAGGTCGGACGCACCGCCGTGAAAAAGGGAATAGAGGAAGATGCCGGTGAAAACTGTCTTTTCACGGCGGTGTGCGGCGCGGATTTCCGCGCCGGAGGAGCCTTTTTGATTTTACCTTGACAAGCAGCAGAATTTATGTATAATATGTTACACAAGTTATACTTTTGGAGGAGCAAATGAAGAAAGAAAAGAAGACGGAGCGTTTTATGTCGTCGGTATCCGTCGGTCCGAAGGGACAGATTGTGATCCCCAAGGAGGTACGGGATATGTTCGGCATCGAGCCGGGGGATAAGCTTTTGCTGCTCGCCGATTCCAAACGAGGGATCGCCATTCAGCGACAGTCGGTGATGAGCAAAATCGCCGATGCAATCTTTGCGGGACACGGGGACGAGATCGCCCCGGAGGAACCAAAAGAACATTTGGAAATTTTTGCATCGGAAATTCAAAAGCATTGCGGCGACGGAGGGAAAACAGAATGAACGCGGTTGACATTCAAGGACTGACGAAGCGGTATTCGGATATGACGGCGGTGGATGCGCTGTCTCTTACGATAGGAGAGGGAGAGCTGTTCGCGCTGCTCGGCGTCAACGGTGCGGGCAAATCCACCGCAATCAAAATGCTGTCGGGGCTGACGCCGCCGACGGAGGGCGACGCGCTTTTGATGGGGCACAGCATCCGAGAGGAGCTTGACAAGGTCAAGCGGTGCCTCAATGTTTCTCCGCAGGAAACGGCCGTTGCGCCGAAGCTTTCGGTGCGGGAGAATTTGGAGCTTGTCGCGGGACTTCACGGCGCGGACAGGCGGTCGGCGCATGAGGCCGCATCCGCCGTTATGGAGGAATTTTCCTTTCGGGAAATCGAAAGAAAGGCGGCGGGAAAGCTTTCCGGCGGCTGGCAGCGGCGTCTCAGTATTGCGATGGCGCTTATCACGAAGCCGCAGATTCTGTTTTTGGATGAACCGACGCTCGGACTTGACGTGCTGGCGCGCCGCGAGCTGTGGCGCGTGATCGAGGCGCTGCACGGTAAAATCACTGTCATTTTGACGACGCATTATTTGGAAGAAGCCGAGGCGCTTGCCGACCGAATCGGGATTTTGTCACGCGGGAAGCTGATCGCCGTCGGTACGGCGGCGGAGCTGAAAGAAGCCGCAGGCGTGGATTCCTTCGAGGATGCATTTGTGAAATTATCCGAAAACGGAGGTTCAGCGAGATGAAAACGATGTGGTTTGCCGGCCGGTGCGGAAAGGAAATTTTGCGTGATAAGCTGAATTTGGCGTTCGGCATCGGCTTTCCGGTGATTTTGCTTCTGCTTTTGTCGGCGATTAACGCGAGTATTCCGGCGGAGGCTGGCATGACGCTGTTCGAGCTTCCGAATTTGACGCCGGGCGTCGCCGTGTTCGGACTTTCCTTTTTCTCGCTGTTTTCCGCGCTTCTCATCGCCAAGGACAGGGAAAGCGCGTTCATGATGAGGCTTTTGACCTCGCCGCTCTCGGCTGCCGGCTTTATCATGGGCTATACGCTTCCGCTTTTGCCGATGGCGGCGGCGCAGACGGCACTGTGCTATCTTGTCGCGATGCTCCTCGGCCTTTCTCCGACCGTCAATATTCTCATGGCGATTCTTATCAACATTCCGGCGGCGCTCTTTTTCATCGGTGTCGGGCTGCTTTGCGGTACGCTCATGGGAACCAAGCAGGTGGGCGGCATCTGCGGCGCGCTGCTGACCAATCTTTCCGCATGGCTTTCCGGCACATGGTTTGATACCGCGCTTGTCGGCGGTGTATTCGAGGGCATTGCAAATGTGCTTCCGTTTGTTCATGCGGTAAAAGTTGGACGTCATGCGCTGGCCGGAGAATTTGCGGGAATGTTTCCCGATTTTTGGTGGGTGCTCGGATACGCCGTACTGATGCTTGCCGTCGCGATTTTTTTCTTTATGAGAAAAATGAAAAAGGGCGTTTGAAACCATTCGCGCTGCCCGATTGGTCTGCGCGAACGGTTGGCCTTTTTTGAAAAAAGTAAAAATATTCCGCTGAATCTTGGGAAAAAGCTGCTACTTTATAGGCGGAAGCTTCCAAAGAGGAACAGCTAACTAAATAGGAGTAAAAAACAATGCAAAATATAATATATTGTGATCATACGGAGATAAAAGATGAGGAGGTGATTATAAAAAATAAAGGTACTATTTTCTATATTAGTCTTTCTGACTATGCAAAAAATTTTTCTGTTGAAAGATCAACGAAAAAGATAAAGTGCGTAGCCGATAGAGATGTATCATCATTGTCTTATATCCTTCTATACAAAACCAAAAACAAAAGTTATTTTTAAAAAACACCATGTAAAAGATTTGTTCTTTTTTAAATCTGCAAGCAGAAAATTTTTTGATTTGCAAACAGAAATCATAAAAGCTGGGTATATGAGCTATGACTTATCGTAAGTTTGCTGCCGGAACGCTTGTAGATGCGGAGAACGGTTATATATCCGATTGAAGAAATAACCGCGGGAATGATGGTGTATGTTCATAATCCGGATACGGGAGAGACAACGCTTAAAGAAGTGGTATGGAGTATTGTGTTATGTTAAAAGAATGTGTAAGAAATCATGCGGTACGATGTATGAAAACAAAATTTGGATATAGAATTCATGATGATGAAGCATTATTTGGAAAGTATAAAAGTGTAGAGGATTTGTTAAATCATCATTCATATAACGAAATTTTACACTTGGTTTGTAATGAAGAAGAGAATTATCAAACACTAAAACACCTTTATGAGCAAGCTATAAGAGACAATGTAAGTAATGAGACCTTTATATTTGCTAATAAAATAAATACGGATTATAATTTGTATGTCACAAGAGAGGGGCAAATCATAATTTATTATTATCAAGATAGAATAAGGATTGGAGAAAAATCTATATTTCCTTGGGACTATCCTCATTGTATTAACTGTATAGGACATAGCGGGGATTATAATGAGTCAGAAGTAATAAATGACTTTATAAAAGTAAATACTTTAAATTTTTATATAAAATATATATTACAAAAAAAGATTTTATAGGTAATAGTAAATTTAGCAAAAAAGATGAAAGATATATTTTTAATGACATATTACAAGTTAAAATAGATTCACATATTGTTTTTTATGCAGGAACAAATGATACGGAGGGAAATTATATAGCCGATTCATGGTGGGGCAATGATCAAGATATACTGAATGATTTGTGTATGATGTCTGTTGTGGATTTTGGAGAAAAATATCATGCTTATTGGCGCACATAAAAATCTCTAAATAAAGATAAAGGAGGCAATTATGATAAATAATAAAGCATTATCAGAAAATGAGATAAAAATGTTATCTTTCTTTACCGATAAAATTGAGTGGCAAAGAGATGATATTATTTATCAAATGAACCATGCTGAAATTAGAACGGAGTGTTCGCCTTATTTTTATATTATAAAATTTGTGTATAATGAAAATAGCAATCTGCTTTCCTTAAATTATAAATATGACTTAAAAATACAGATCGTCCATGGCGATACAGCGCCAACCGTTATGATTTTGTTTATAAAAGGGGGACGGGTGCAAGAATTTGAAGTGTATAATGCAGATTCCAGTAATATAGTTTTTGAAAGACTTTATAAAGGATATATCATAAAAGAATTTTAAAAAGAACAGCCATAAATAAATCGAACAATATGGAGTGTAAGATGTATTGATAAAACGTGGAAAGCAAATGTGAAAACTGTTAGTCAGGGGGGTACTATAACAGAACTAAATGGAGGTATTCCAACAAGATAACAAGCAATTCGTCTGATTAACGATGCAGGAGGACATGTGGTGCGAATTGAAAGTCCTCACCAATATCCAAATCCTCACACTTTTAGTCATTGTTACGATGCCTACTTATGGGATAGTCTAAAGAATGCATGTGTTAAAACAGAGAAAGACTGTATGAATTTATTGAAATCTTATAGAACTTTCTATGCTTTTTGGGATATGCATTCATGTGAAAAAATAGTAATTCCAAATTATTGGAAATTTCCCAAATCAGCGGTAGTAAATATGACTTATGATGATTTTATAAATCATATAGGTGATTTCCCTGAGGACATATATTTTTTTGACGAAACCTATAGTTGGAGCATTATCTTGACGCACGAATATATTGCAGAAGAAAGATTCTGCTATATATGTTGGAGTCAATCATAATAGCATTTGATAGCCAAAAGCTAATTAAGCAAAAGCCGTACTCTTATGAGTACGGCTTTGTATAGCATAACACAAAACTACGAATAGTCGAGTGGTTGGATTTTAAAAAACTGGCAAATCAGTTTGGGTATGGTGTGTATGGATGAATGACACCAATTTTTCTCCGCACGGAAGTATCACGGGTTGAATAATAAAGCTTAAAGCTCCGGTAATTGCGTTATTTCGCAAGATGCCGGAGCTTTGTTTATATATATTCCCACCGGTCGAAGGTTGAATTGCCGACGCCTTTCATTTTTGTAGGCAAGCCTGCATATACAAGGATTTATTTTTTCTTAACGGTAACCATTGAGGTCCTTTTCCCGTTTTAATTTTTCCTATGCTATTGTATCGCTGTAAGGAGGAATATGTTATGGCAGCGATATGGAAATCAATTCATAACTTTGAAGATAAATTTGACCGATGTGCGGAGCGTTTTGCATTACGCCATCCGCATATCGCATTTTTAGCAATGTTTATCGGAATGCCGCTTCTCATTTTAATAGCGATTGCTGTTGCGACAACGCTTATCACTTTACCTATGGCGTGGATTTTTGGATGGCTGTAACTATCTTTATAAAACTTTAATTTCGAGCGTGTCTTAATAATCCCGTTTTAATGCAGAAGATCGTAAAATGAGAAAAGTACAAGGAGGGAAAATTATGACGATTGTTGTTTGTACGATTGGTTTGTGTGTTGCGGCACTACTAATTTATTATGTTTATGTTCTGATGAAAGGAGATTCCAAGTGATGGGTACAGTAATTCAATACATATTGTACCTTGCCGTTCTTGTTATCCTTGCAATTCCGCTCGGCGTATATATCAAGAAAGTAATGAACGGAGAGAAAACCTTTCTTTCTAAAATTCTCACGCCCTGTGAAAACGCTGTGTATAAGGTTATGCGCATCAATAAGGACGAGCAAATGAACTGGAAAAAGTATGCGGCTTCCGTTCTTGTTTTTTCCGGCATCGGGCTTGTGTTCTTGTTTTTACTTCAGCTTTTACAGGGTGTTCTGCCCGGAAACCCACAGGGGCTGCCGGGAGTCAAATGGGATTTGTCCTTTAATACCTCTGTCAGTTTCGTAACGAATACGAATTGGCAGGCGTACAGCGGCGAATCTGCATTGAGCTATTTGACACAGGCACTGGGACTGACAGTACAAAATTTTGTTTCAGCGGCAACAGGCATTGCCGTGTTATTCGCTCTGATACGAGGATTTATAAAAGTCAAGACAGATGGCTTAGGCAGCTTTTGGGTAGATATGACGAGAATTGTGCTTCATATCCTTCTTCCGCTTAATTTAGTGATTTCTTTGCTGTTAGTCGGCGGCGGTGTGATACAAAACCTGAAAGGCGCTGAAACGGTATCTCTTGTAGAACCGATTGCGGTGAGTGCTGATGGCACAATCCTTGAAAATGCAGAAATCAACCTTGAAGCAGAAACCGTTACTGTGAATGGACAGGTGATCCCGGACGCAGAAATCGTAACGGAACAATTCGTTCCAATGGGGCCCGCTGCAAGCCAGATTGCTATTAAGCAGTCCGGCACCAACGGCGGCGGATTTAACGGCGTTAATTCGGCACACCCGTTGGAAAATCCGAATGCTTTTACTAATTTGATTGAAATGATTTCCATTCTGTTGATTCCTGCCGCATTGTGCTTCACCTTCGGCAAGGCAGTAAAAAATAAAAAACAGGGCATTGCAATCTTTATGGCAATGTTTATATGTCTTGTACTGGCGCTCGGCACGATTGCCGTCAGCGAACAGCTTGCAACCCCGCAGCTTGCTCAGGACGGGAATATCAACATTTCCATGACCGATCAGGCGGGCGGCAATATGGAGGGCAAAGAAACACGGTTTGGTATTGCAGCATCCTCCACATGGGCGGTGTTTACCACAGCGGCTTCCAACGGCTCGGTAAATTCTATGCACGACAGCTATACGCCTCTCGGCGGGATGGTGACTATGCTGCTCATGCAACTTGGCGAGGTGATTTTCGGCGGCGTTGGCTGCGGTCTTTACGGTATGCTTGCTTTTGCCATTCTAACGGTATTTATAGCAGGACTTATGGTTGGCAGGACGCCGGAGTTTTTAGGTAAGAAAATTGAGCCGTATGAGATGAAATGGTCTGTGCTCGTTTGCCTTGCGACGCCGATTGCCATTCTTGTGGGAAGTGGCATTGCGGCGGCCGTCCCGAGTGTGGCGGACAGCTTGAACAACGGCGGGGCACACGGTTTTTCGGAATTACTTTATGCTTATTCTTCCTGTGGAGGCAACAACGGTTCTGCGTTTGCCGGATTTAATGCAAACACCGTATTTTTGAATATATCTCTTGGGGCCGTCATGCTGTTTGCCCGCTTCCTGCCGATTATCGGAACGCTGGCGATTGCGGGAAGCCTTGCCGGGAAGAAAAAAATTGCAACGACGGCCGGAACCCTTTCTACTACAAATGCGATGTTTGTATTCTTGCTGATTTTTATTGTTCTGCTTGTCGGTGCGCTCAGCTTTTTCCCAGCGTTGGCGCTGGGGCCGATTGCAGAATTTTTCCAAAGTATTGTGTAAGGAGGCAGTGATATGGCACAGTCAATAAAAAGTGCTTTTGCTGATAAAAAAATACTCGGCAGAGCAATCAAAGATTCATTTATTAAGCTGAACCCAAAAACACAAGTGCGAAATCCCGTTATGCTCTTGGTATATATATCTGCAATATTGACAACCGGATTATGGATGATCTCGCTGTTTGGTTTCAAAGATGTTTCCAGCGGATATACGCTGGCGATTGCAGTAATCTTGTGGTTTACCTGTATTTTTGCCAACTTTGCAGAGGCGATAGCAGAGGGACGCGGAAAAGCACAGGCAGATTCTTTAAGAGCTTCAAAAAAAGATGTAGAAGCACATAAGATACCGTCTGCCGATAAAAAGGAGCAGGTAATCACCGTTTCTTCCGCATTGCTTAAAAAAGGGGATATTGTCATCGTGAAAGCGGGAGAACAGATCCCCGGTGACGGCGAGGTGATTGAAGGCGCTGCATCAGTAGATGAAAGTGCGATTACCGGTGAATCTGCTCCTGTCATTCGTGAGGCAGGCGGTGACAGAAGCGCCGTAACCGGAGGAACTACCGTATTATCCGATTGGATTGCAGTGCGAATTACCAGCGAAGCGGGAGAAAGCTTTCTTGATAAAATGATTGCTATGGTTGAGGGTGCGGCAAGAAAAAAGACCCCCAATGAAATTGCCTTGCAGATTTTCCTCGTTGCGCTTTCCATAATCTTTATCCTTGTTACAATGTCACTCTATACATACTCCGTATTTTCGGCAAAGCAAGCGGGAATAGAAAATCCCACTTCTATTACGACGCTGGTAGCCTTGCTTGTTTGCCTTGCTCCTACTACCATCGGCGCACTGCTTTCAGCAATCGGCATTGCCGGAATGTCGAGACTGAATCAGGCAAATGTGCTGGCTATGAGCGGCAGAGCAATTGAAGCCGCCGGAGATGTGGATATACTGATGCTTGATAAAACGGGAACGATTACTCTTGGCAATCGGCAGGCTCACGCATTTATTCCGGTAGATGGTGCGAGCGAAGAAGAACTTGCTGATGCGGCACAGTTATCCTCGCTTGCAGATGAAACGCCGGAGGGAAGAAGCGTGGTTATTCTCGCAAAAGAGAAATTCGGTCTTCGGGGCAGAGAACTTTCCGACAAGAATATGGCCTTTATTCCCTTTACAGCGAAAACCCGTATGAGCGGCGTAGACTTTGACGGCAATGAAATCCGCAAGGGTGCGGCTGAGACAATGCAGGTATATATCACCCATGCAGGCGGTATGTATTCTGAAGAATGCGACCGTGTTGTGCAGGATATAGCAAAGCAAGGCGGAACGCCTCTTGTTGTTGCTAAAAATCATAAAATACTCGGCGTTATCCATCTAAAGGATATTATTAAGCGGGGCGTAAAGGAGAAATTTGCGGATCTTCGTAAAATGGGCATCAAAACCATAATGATTACAGGTGATAATCCGATGACTGCCGCCGCTATTGCTGCCGAAGCGGGTGTAGACGACTTCCTTGCAGAAGCAACCCCCGAGGGCAAACTTCAAATGATTCGTGATTTTCAATCGAAAGGTCATTTGGTGGCAATGACGGGAGACGGAACAAACGATGCCCCGGCTCTCGCGCAGGCTGATGTGGCGGTTGCAATGAACACCGGAACACAGGCGGCAAAGGAAGCAGGGAATATGGTTGACCTCGATTCATCCCCTACAAAGCTTATTGACATTGTACGCATAGGCAAACAGCTTTTAATGACAAGAGGAAGTCTGACTACTTTTTCAATTGCAAACGATGTAGCAAAGTATTTCGCCATCATACCCGCGTTGTTTATGGGACTGTATCCGGGACTTTCTGCGCTCAACATTATGGGATTACATTCTCCGCAAAGCGCTGTGCTCTCTGCGATTATTTACAATGCGCTGATTATTATTGCGCTGATTCCATTGGCGTTAAAAGGCGTGAAATACCGTGAGGTCCCGGCAGGGAAACTATTATCACGTAATTTGCTGATTTATGGCTTGGGCGGTCTTGTGGCTCCGTTTATCTTTGTCAAGCTGATTGATATGCTGCTGGTTGTTTTGGGATTGGCGTAAGGAGGTATAGAGATGAAAACATTAAAAAATATATTGCCGAGGGCAGCTGTTATTTTTCTTATTTTTACATTGCTCTGCGGCGTTGTTTATACAGGCGTTGCAACAGGTCTTGCACAGCTTATTTTTCCCGATAAAGCAAACGGAAGCATTATTGAGATCGACGGGAAAAAATATGGTTGTGAACTGCTCGGGCAGCAATATACGGATGAGAGACATATGTGGGGGCGCATTATGAATATTGATGTTTCAACCTACAAGGATGAAAACGGAAAAACGCTGATGTATGCTTCACCGTCAAACCTTTCCCCTGCAAGCGAAGAATACGAGGCTTTGGTAAAAGAGCGTGTAGAAAAACTGCGTGCCGCTAATCCTGATATGGACGAAACAGCAATTCCTGTTGATCTTGTCACCTGTTCGGGCAGCGGACTTGATCCGCATATCTCTCCTGCGGCGGCGGAGTATCAAGTTGCGCGGATCGCAAAAGCAAATGGTATGACCGAGGACAAAGTACGGGAGATTATTGATCGATGCACAGAGGGCAAGCTTTTAGGCATATTCGGAGAAGAAACCGTCAATGTGCTGAAAGTAAATTTAATGCTGGACGGAATTCTACAATAGCTTTAAGGCGGAAAAGCTTCGGCTTTTCCACCTTTATCTTTATGCAATCTTAATATTATCTTCATCTTGCTTGCGCCGATTTAATGCAGATTAAGATAAAATAATGACAGTCTAAATATGATATTAAGCTTGTGTAGGTATCCGTTAGAATAAAACGACAAAAAATAAAAGCATAGGCATGTTACATCGTTTCAGATTCTTATATTGGGATTTCTGTATGGAATAATGTTAGGCCGCATGTGACAGGAAAGGCGTCGTGCTTCCTCGCGGTTAGAGACTATTTTGCGTTTAACAGAGCATACAAATCTGAAAGAATTATTGTTGGTATTCGCAGTGGATGCAATAACTGTGTTATAATAAAGAGCGGAAATATTATTGGTCAATACCATAAAGAATTTTTTCACTGTCTTGGAACGATTCGTTATTGTAGAGAGATATTTAAGACTGTATTATCGAAATCTTACGTCTGCCGCGCAAAAGCGAACAGCGTTTACCTTGGTTTTCTTTCAGTTTCTTTTAATACCGCTTTCTTAAAATAGGAGACTTACAGGAGGTGTTTTCATGGACGAAATAAGGCAAAGCCCGGAACGGTTTTTAAAGCAAATTGAAAAGGAAGAGCAAAGCCTTAATCGCGGACATTTGAAAATATTTTTCGGCTATGCCGCAGGAGTCGGCAAAACCTATGCTATGCTGAAAGCCGCACATTCGGCAAGGAAGCGTGGTATTGATGTTGTTGCCGGCTATGTTGAGCCGCACGACCGCCCGCAGACCTCTGCGCTTATAAACGGATTGGAATGTCTTCCGAATCTTGTTACGGAATATAACGGAATTGTTCTTTCGGAATTTAATCTTGACGCTGCACTTGTAAGGCACCCACAGTTAATCCTTGTGGATGAGCTTGCTCATACCAATGCCCCTCTATGTAGGCATACTAAGCGTTATCAGGATATTCAGGAGCTGTTGAATGCGGGAATCGATGTTTATACTACGGTAAATGTTCAGCATATTGAAAGTCTAAATGATACCGTCGCAGCTATAACGGGCATTATGGTACATGAACGGATCCCCGATTCGGTATTTGATAATGCTGATCAGGTCGAGCTTGTGGATATTGAACCGCAGGAATTGATTGAGCGGCTACAGTCGGGAAATGTTTATAATTCGGTTCAGGCTGAGCGTGCCGCGGAGAACTTCTTTACTGTGGAAAATCTTACAGCGCTTCGGGAAATCGCTTTACGCCGCTGCGCCGATAGGGTAAACCTGCTTACCGAAGCCGTTAGAACGAAAAGCCGCAGCGATTATCATACGGACGAATATATCCTTGTCTGTCTTTCGTCATCACCGTCGAACGCAAGGATCATTCGCACTGCTGCCCGAATGGCGAATGCCTTTAAGGGCGATTTCGCCGCACTATTTGTGGAAACGCCGGATTATCAGGTTATGCCCGAAGAAGATGTAAAGCGACTGCGCAGCAATATGCGTCTTGCAGAGCAGCTTGGCGCTAAGATCGAAACCGTGTACGGCGAAGATGTTTCTGATCAAATTGCTGAATTTGCAAGGCTGTCGGGAGTATCGAAAATTGTGATAGGCAGAAGCTCCGCAACCAAAAAAAGTATATTCAGTAAGCCTACTCTTACAGAAAAACTGATTGCAAGTACGCCTAATTTAGATGTGCATATCATACCAGACGGAAAAAATACCGGATACTATGCAAAAAAAGCAAGAAAGAAAAACAAAATGGTCTTTTCGATATCCGATATTTTAAAAAGCGTTGCCATTTTGGTTTTATCAAGCTGTATCGGAATACTGTTTCGGTACTTGGGCTTTGCAGAAGCCAATATTATCACGGTATATGTTCTCGGCGTCCTTGTAACTTCGGTTGTTACAAAGCATCGAATTTATAGCCTGATATCCTCTATTGTCAGTGTATTGGTTTTTAATTTCCTGTTTACCGAGCCCCAATTCACCTTTAAAGCATACGGACAGGGATATCCTATAACTTTTTTGATTATGTTTTTGGCAGCGCTGCTCACAAGCTCGCTTGCCGTAAAGTTAAAAAATCATGCAGGACAGTCAGCAAAATCAGCTTACAGAACAAAGGTGCTGTTTGATACCAATCAGCTCTTACAGCAGGCAAAGGACAAGAACGAAATCGTTTCGGCGACAGCAAATCAGCTTATAAAGCTGCTCGACAAGGATATAGTATTTTATTTGACCGAGAACGAAAAACTCGGAGAGCCTCATATTTTTACCGTTTCAAACGATAGAGCAAACAACGAAATGACGGGTGCAAAAGAAAAGGCTGTTGCGGAGTGGGTGCAAAAGAATAATAAGCACGCCGGAGCTACCACAGAAACACTTTCAAATGCAAAATGCCTGTATCTTTCCATAAGAGTGAACAGCCGAGTTTACGGTGTTGTCGGTATTTATATCGGTGAAGAACCGCTTGATTCGTTTGAAAAAAGTATATTGTTATCCATACTTGGCGAATGTGCTTTGTCGCTGGAAAACGAAAAGAACGCAAGAGAGAAGGAAGAAGCGGCAATTCTCGCTAAAAATGAACAGCTTCGCGCCAATCTACTGCGTGCTATCTCACATGATCTGCGAACACCGCTTACTTCTATTTCGGGCAACGCCAGTAATCTTTTATCAAACGGCAATTCCTTTGACGAGACGACAAAGAAACAGCTTTATAGCGATATTTATGACGACTCCATGTGGCTTATCAATCTGGTAGAAAATCTGCTTTCAGTCACAAGGCTTGACGAAGGGAGACTGAATCTTAACATTACGGAGGATTTGGTAGACGATGTGATCTCAGAAGCACTTCATCATGTAAACCGAAAAAGTGTTGAACACCATATATCCGTTCACAACAAAGAAGAGTATCTTCTTGCCAAAATGGATGCAAAGCTTATGGTGCAGGTTATCATAAATATGGTAGACAACGCTATTAAGTATACGCCGAAGGGCTCTAATATTCTGATTAAAACCTGGAAGCATGGAGATAAAGCGGTGATATCCATTGCCGACGACGGCGACGGGATACCCGATGATATGAAGGAGCGGGTATTTGATATGTTTTACAGCGGAGCGAACAATATAGCTGATAGCCGCCGCAGCTTAGGACTTGGGTTGTCGTTGTGCAGATCTATTGTGAATGCACACGGCGGTAAAATAGAAGTTTCGGACAATACGCCGCATGGTGCGGTATTCACGATTACATTATCTGCCGGGGAGGTAAAAATTCATGAATAAATCCTTGATATTGGTTGTTGAAGATGATAATTCAGTCAAAAATCTTATTACAACAACTCTTAAAGCGCATGATTACAGATATTTGACCGCTCCAAATGGTGCTGATGCTATTTTAGAAGCGTCGTCGCATAATCCTGATATTGTCCTGCTCGATTTAGGACTTCCGGACACAGACGGAGTTGAAGTAATTAAAAAAATCCGTACTTGGTCGAATATGCCGATTATTGTTATTAGTGCACGAAGTGAGGACACCGACAAAATCGATGCGCTTGATGCGGGTGCCGACGATTATCTGACCAAACCGTTTTCGGTAGAAGAACTTTTGGCGAGGCTTAGGGTTACACAAAGACGGCTTAATATGGTACAGAACGCAGCCACTGCCGAAGCATCTATTTTTACAAACGGCAAGCTTCGTATAGATTATGCCGCAGGATGCGCTTATTTAGGTGGTGAAGAGCTGCACCTTACGCCTATTGAATATAAACTTTTATGCCTGCTTTCAAGAAATATCGGTAAGGTTTTGACCCATACCTTTATTACACGGAGCATTTGGGGCAGCAGCTGGAATAATGATATTGCTTCTCTGCGCGTCTTTATGGCAACGCTCCGTAAGAAGTTGGAAAAGGATACGGATTCCCCTCAATATATTCAAACGCATATCGGCGTCGGGTACAGAATGATGAGGGTAGAGTAACTGCGCAAAATAACGATGCTGTAAATATCCGTAAGATTTTACAGCACCGTTTTAGAGCCTATAAAGCAATTCATAAAATATTATAATTTCAAGCATGATGATTGGAGAAAGACGAAAATTTGCATTTTTATATTTCGCTTTTCGTTTGGCTTGTGGCCATTTGGCCTTATAAAAGCTTAGTTCCCCTCTCGGAGAAGAGTAGTACGCTGAGTACCGACTTTTTGGGCCGTATAGACTGACGGCTTGCTTTGGATTTTATAACATGCACTTTGATTCTTAGGCCCGGTTCTGCGCGGTATTTTTTCCTTTGCAGCGTTATTTCATCCCGAAAAGCCGCATGAAATTTCCCGCAAAAAGCTTCTCATATTCCGCGTAGGAAAGTCCGAGTGCTCTCACCCGTTCAAGCTCCTCCGACGCATTCCAAAGCGGGAAGTCCGTGCCGAATAAGAAGCGGTCGATGCCGAATTTGTCGAACATCGAGAGCGCGTAGTCGCGGGAGACGAACATCGTCGAGCTCGAGGTGTCAAACCAAAGCCTGTCGGACGGTATGAGAAAGTCATGGGACTCCTGCCATCTTTGGAAGCCGCCGAAATGCGCGGCGATGACGGTGAGGTCCGGGATTTTTTTCATGACAGCCGCCAGCTTTTTCGGTGACGACGCGTCGTAGCGCTTATCCCCCATGTGCATGAGAATCGGCAGTCCGCGCTTTGCGGCCGCACGGTATAGAGGGAACACCTTTTCATCGTCGATGTCGAATTTTTGGAAGTCTGGGTGCAGCTTAATTCCGGCAAGGCCGAGCGATACGGCGCGGTCGATTTCCGCTTCAAAGTCCGGAAAATCCGGATGAATGGAGGCGAGTGCCGTGAAGCAGTCATGATTTTGTATGACCTGCGCCATAAAGTCGGTGATGGATGGCGTTTGCTCCGGTGTGACCGCCGCGGAACAGACAAGGAAATGGGAAATCCCGGCGGTCTCTCCTTCTTCCAGCAGGTTTTTTACGGAAGCGGGGGCAAAATAAGGCATCCCGTAAAAACCGCCGATGGATTTGGACACCTTATCTGAAATTTTATCGGGGAAAATATGCGTGTGCGCATCGATGATTTTCATGGTGTTATCATCCTTTCGCATAAAAATTCATATAAAAAGCTTGAATAGGGGAACGATATTTCAAATCAAGACAAAATTATAACATATTTTTTGAGTTGATACAACAGCAATTCCGAAATATCGTCGTTTTTTTCGATTGGATTTCTGATTTTTGCGTTGTTTTTGTGAGGAATCCCATATGAATGCGGCGGAATCTGCCCGCATCAGAATCGGTTTTCCGTCGGGAAAAATAAAAAATATCAAAAAACGCTTGACAAACAGTTTGATTTGTGATATAGTCATGAATAACAAAGAAAAGCTGTGACGGAGAGGATCCGAATCAAATGCTTGCAGAGAGCCGGTGGCAGGTGAAAACCGGCAGCGGATGATTCAAGCGGGTCTATCGCTCCCGAGCTGGAACCGTGAAAATCGTGCATACGATGAAGTAGCGTTTCCCGTGATTGCTGCGTCAAGGCATGGGGCTTGTCGGAGTCCGAGAGTGGCGGCTTTTCGGCCGCAATTTGAGTGGTACCGCGGATGTATTTTTATGCACCCGTCTCAAAGCAAATTGAGACGGGTGCTTGTTTTTTTTTATAGCCGACCGCCCGTCCGAATTACAAATTCAGATTGCCGTGAAAAGGCAGAACGCGGGAAGTTCGCGGGAAAGGGTGGTATTAAAAAATGAAAGCAGAAACCAAAACCATGTCGGGACAGCTGATGGAAATTGCCGCACGTATTCGGGAGATGCGGCTTGTGACAGGGCTTAGCGAGACGCAGATGGCGGAAAAAACCGACACTTCTGTCGAAGAGTACAGACGCTATGAAGCGGGGGAGCTTGATTTCCCCTTTACCTTTATACATAAGTGCGCGATTGCGTTCGGCATTACAATCGCCGATATTTTGGAGGGAGAAAGTCCCAAGCTTTCCTCTTATATGGTCACGAGAAAGGGAAAGGGCGTGCCGACGGCGAAGGAGGACGGAATCAGCATCCAAAACCTTGCGCCGCTGTTCCGCGGCAAGCTCGCGGAGCCGTACTGGGTGCGCTACGATTATTCCGAGGAATTGCAGCACCGTCCGATTCATTTGACCACACATTCCGGTCAGGAATTTGACATCGTGCTGTCCGGCAGATTAAAGGTGCAGGTCGGCTCCAATACGGAGATTTTGGACGAGGGAGACAGCATCTTTTATGATTCCTCCACACCCCACGGCATGATCGCCGTGGACGGAAAGGACTGCTGCTTCTGCGCTGTCGTTTTGCCGGGTGAGGCAAAGCCGGAAAGTGAAATCCGCGACAGCATCGTATCCGCCAACCGGACGGAGAAGCTCATATGCAGCAAATTCATCGAAACCTCGGTGGACGAAAACGGCACGCCGACGGATATCCGATACCATAACGAAGAAAAATTCAATTTTGCCTTCGATGTTGTCGATGAGATTGCGGCGAAATATCCGGATAAGACTGCGATGGTGCATTTGGACCGCAACAAAACCGAGAGAATTTTCACATTCGCCGACATCAAGCGTGCCTCCTCGCAGTGCGCGAATTATTTCAAATCGCTCGGGATTTCAAAGGGCGACCGCGTGATGCTGGTGCTCAAACGCCATTATGAATTTTGGTTTGCCATCATCGGGCTTCACAAGCTGGGTGCGATTGCGATTCCGGCGACCAATCTCCTGAAAGACCACGATTTTGTGTACCGTTTCAATGCGGCCGGTGTGTCCGCAATCCTTTGCTCGGCGGACGGCGATATCGCGGAGCAGGTGGAGCTTGCCGAGCGCCAGTCTCCGACGCTGAAAACCAAGATTTTGGTCGGCGGCACGCGCGAGGGCTGGTATGATTTCGACAGCAGCTACAATCTTTTTTCCGGCAAATTCGCGCGCGGCGAGGATGCGCCGTGCGGCTCGGATACGATGTTGATGTTCTTTACCTCCGGTACGACGGGCTATCCGAAGATCGCCGCGCACGACTATAAATATCCGCTGGCGCATTTTGCGACGGCGAAATATTGGCATTCGGTGGATTCGGACGGACTGCATTTCACGATATCCGATACCGGATGGGGCAAGGCTCTTTGGGGCAAGCTATATGGACAGTGGCTCTGTGAGGGCGCGGTCTTTACCTATGATTTCGACCGCTTCAATGCCGCCGATATTCTGCCGCTTTTTGCAAAATATCATATCACAACGTTCTGCGCGCCGCCCACCATGTACCGCATGATGATTAAGGAGGATATTTCGAGATACGATTTCAGCTCCGTCAAACGCGCGACGACAGCCGGTGAGGCACTCAATCCGGAGGTTTTCGTGCAGTTTGAAAAGGCGACGGGACTTCAGCTTATGGAAGGCTTCGGTCAGACGGAAACCACGCTTACCATCGCCAATCTGACGGGGGCCGCTCACAAGATCGGTGCGATGGGCAAGCCCGTTCCGCCGTATCAGATTGAGCTGCTCTCGCCGGACGGAAAACCCGTCGCGGACGGAGAAACCGGCGAGATATGCATTCGCGCGGAGGAGGGCAAGGTTCCGTGCGGACTCTTTTCCGGTTATTGGGGCGAACCCGAAAAAACGGCGGAGGTTTGGCACGACGGATACTATCATACGAGAGACGTCGCATGGCGCGACGAGGACGGCTTCTTCTGGTATGTCGGCCGCACGGACGACGTAATCAAATCCTCCGGCTACCGCATCGGACCGTTTGAGATTGAAAGCGTCATCATGGAGCTTCCGTATGTGCTGGAATGCGGCGTTTCCGCAGCGCCCGACGAGGTGAGAGGGCAGGTCGTCAAGGCGAGCATCGTTCTGACCAAGGGAACGGAGCCTACGGAGGCGCTCAAAAAGGAAATCCAAAATTACGTCAAGGAAAAGACCGCGCCGTATAAGTATCCGCGTATCGTCGTATTCCGGGATGAGCTGCCCAAAACGATCAGCGGAAAGATCATGCGCAACAAGCTTTGAACCGAAGGGAGAAAAACGCCGTGAATATTTCGCGTGTCACGCTGTTTGCCGGACATTACGGCAGCGGGAAAACCAATATTGCCGTTAATTATGCAAAATATCTTGCGGCGTTGTCATATCCCGTAACGATTGCCGATCTCGACATCGTCAATCCGTATTTCAGAACCAAGGACAGCGAGGCGGAGCTTGCCGCCTGCGGGATTCGCCTCATCTGTCCGACTTATGCGAACACGAATCTCGACCTGCCGGCACTTCCGGCACAGATGTACGACATCATACGGGAGCGGGAGCGTTATGCGGTGCTGGACATCGGCGGCGACGACCGCGGCGCCTATGCGCTCGGTCGGTACGCGCCGGAGATTTTGGAGGAGAACCGATATGAAATGCTGTTCGTCGCGAATTTTTACCGTCCCTTGACGGAGACGGCGGCGGATGCGCTCGAGGTTATGCGGGAGATTGAATGTGCGTGCGGCATGCGCTTTACCGCGCTTGTCAACAACTCGAATCTCGGAGAAGAAACGACGGCGCAGACCGTTCTTGAAACGCAGTCCAAGATCGAGCGGCTGTCCGGCATGAGCGGGCTCCCCGTCAAAATGACAACGGTGCGCCGCGAGCTTGTCCCGGCGCTGACCGACAGCATACACGGTCTGTTCGCACTTACGCTTCAAGCAAAATATTATGAGTAATCATCCGAGAAAAGCCGTCCCTGCGGCGGCAGCTATACGGAAAGGGAACGAAAATGGCAAAGCTTACTTTTAAAACCGATCTTTGCAAGGGCTGCGGACTTTGTGTGAACGCATGTCCGAAGAAAATCCTCGCATTGGCGAAGGGAAAAATCAACAAGAAGGGACACAGTCCGGTCGAGGTAACCGATGAGAGCCTTTGTATCGGCTGCGCGTTCTGCGCGACCATGTGTCCGGATTGTATCATTACGGTGGAGAAATAATATGTCCGCTCTTCGGGCAAGACACCGAAGAGCTTTGGAGGTTTAGGATATGGCAGAAAAGGTGCTTATGAAAGGGAACGAAGCGATTGCCGAAGCTGCAATCGCCGCCGGATGCCGCCATTATTACGGCTATCCGATCACGCCCCAGACCGAAATTGCAGCCTATATGGCAAAGCGCATGCCGAAGATCGGCGGCGTGTTTCTTCAAGCGGAGAGCGAAATCGCCGCAATCAATATGGTTTACGGCACGGCTGCGGCGGGATACCGCGTCATGACGTCGTCTTCAAGTCCCGGTATTTCGCTGAAAACAGAAGGGCTTTCTTACATAGCGGGCAGCGACCTGCCCTCGCTCGTTGTCAATGTGCAGCGCGGCGGTCCGGGACTCGGCAGCATTCAGCCGGCGCAGTCCGACTATTTTCAGGCGACCAAGGGCGGCGGTCATGGGGATTACCATATGATTGTTCTCGCGCCGGCGTCGGTGCAGGAGATGGCGAGCCTGACCGTCAAAGGCTTTGATTTGGCGGATCAGTACCGTATGACCTCGATGATTCTTGCCGACGGTACGATGGGACAGATGATGGAGCCGGTTTCCTTTGAAAGCGTGGAAAAAAAGACCTATGACAAGCCGTGGGCTTTGACGGGTACACACGGAAAAAGGGAACACAACATCATCACCTCGCTGTCTCTCGTTCCGAAGGAGCTGGAAAAATGGAATCTCGACCGCTATGAGAGATACAAAGTGATCGAGGAAAACGAGGTCATGTATGAGGAATTTATGATGGAGGACGCGGAAATCTGCCTTGTGGCGTTCGGCATCACCGCGCGCGTCTCGCAGAATGCGATCCGCATGGCGAGAGCAAAGGGAATCCGCGTGGGAATGATACGCCCGATTACGCTGTGGCCGTTCCCGAAGAAGCCGCTGGAAGCGGCTGCCGGCAGAGTGAAGGCATTTGTTTCGGTGGAGCTTTCGATGGGACAGATGATTGAGGATATCGAGCTTGCGACAAGGTGCAAAAGACCGGTGCTGCTCTGCAACCGTGTGGGCGGTATGCTTCCGTCTCCGGAATTTGTGCTTTCCAAAATCGAAGAAGCGAACGGAGGCGAGAAAAAATGATTGTATTTGAAAAACCGAAGGCTCTGACGGATGCGCCGCTGCATTACTGTCCGGGCTGTACGCACGGCATCATTCACCGGCTTGTCGCCGAGGCGATCGATTCGCTGAATGTCGGGGATATCACCGTTGGTGTGGCTCCGGTCGGCTGCGCGGTATTTGCCTATAACTATTTTTCCTGCGATATGATTGAGGCGGCACATGGACGCGCGCCGGCGGTTGCGACCGGACTCAAACGCGCGAATCCCGCGAGCGTCGTTTTCACCTATCAGGGAGACGGCGACCTTGCTTCCATCGGCATGGCGGAAACTGTACATGCCGCGGCGAGAAATGAAAACATCACCATTGTGTTTGTCAACAATGCGATTTACGGCATGACGGGCGGTCAGATGGCGCCGACCTCGCTCCCCGGACAGGTCACACAGACCTCTCCGTATGGGCGTGATACGTCGGTATGCGGCTTTCCCGTGCGCGTCTGCGAATTGCTCTCTCAGATAGACGGCGCGGAATACATCGAGCGGGTTGCCGTCAACAACGTAAAGAATGTCAAAAATGCCGGTCGGGCGATCAAAAAGGCGTTTGAAAACCAAATAAACGGGAAGGGCTTTTCCCTCGTGGAGGTCATTTCCTCGTGTCCGACCAACTGGGGCATGACGCCGGAAAAGGCGCTTGAATGGATTGACGAAAAAATGATTCCGTATTATCCGCTCGGCGTTTACAAAGACCGTTCTGCGGGAATCGTTTACGGAAGGGAGGGCGCTGCGAAATGAGCACGACCGAAATTCTGATTGCCGGCTTTGGCGGGCAGGGCGTCCTGTTTACCGGAAAGTTCCTCGCGTATAAAGGCATGTTGGAGGGAAAGCAGATCAGCTGGCTTCCGTCCTATGGGCCGGAAATGCGCGGCGGTACCGCGAATTGCAGTGTGATTCTCAGCGATATCCCGATCGGTTCGCCGATTGTCACCGCACCCGACTGCCTTATTGCCATGAATCTGCCGTCTCTTGACAAATATGAAAACGACGTCGTATCCGGCGGGCTGATTTTGGCGGACAGCACGCTGATCGGGAGAGGTGTAATGCGGGAGGACGTCCGCGTATTCTATGTTCCCGCGACACAGATGGCACAGGAAGCGGGCATCCCTACGCTTGCCAATATGATTATGGCGGGGAAATTTCTGCGCGAAGGCCCCGGAATGACGTATGAAAATACGGAGGAGGCGCTCAAAAAGGTCGTCTCCGCAAAGCATATGGATCTTTTTGAGCTGAATTTGAAAGCAATCGGCATGGGGTACCATTTTAAAGGAGAAGAGAGCCTGCGCATCTAAAAGATGCGCAGGCTTTTTCTATCGATAATATCATTTCATAAAAAGAGAGCTTGACAAGCGGATGAATTTACGATATAATATGCTGGATAGTAAATAATTTTTACCGTTAAACAAAGTGATTGGGAGGAAATATGATCGGGGACAAAATAAAAGAGCTGAGGCTCCAAAAGAAAATGACACAGGCTCAGCTTGCCGGGGATGCCATTACGCGAAATCAGCTTAGCCAGATCGAGAATAACAAGTCGATGCCTGCGGTGCCGACGCTTCTCGAGCTTGCCAAGCGTTTGGACGCTCCGGCGTCTTACTTTTTTGCCGAAACCGGCGATCTTGACACGTTTCGCAAAATCGGCGCGATTGAAAAAATAAAAAAGCTTTATGCGGACGGGGAATATGCGAAATGCCTTTCAAGGCTTCGCGCCCTCGGGGTGAACGACGATGAGACGGAGCTTCTCTTTGCAAAATCGAGCCTTGCCTGCGGGATTGAAAAATACCGCGCGGGATATTTGAAAAGCGCGGAAACCTATTTTGCGGACGCGATATCCCATGCGCGGAACAGCATTTATGTCGACGGCTCCGTGACAAAAACGGCGGAAAATTATATTGAGGTGATTCGTTTTGTCCGGGCAGAGGAGACGGATGAATATCCTGCCTTGGAAAATACGGAGGGAGAATTTCTAGGGAGTTTGGCCGATGCCGCCTATATTCGGGCTTTGGCGGAGAAAACCGCTTCTTCCTTTGCGTATGCGGCATCCTGTCCGCTGTATGCGGAGCATTTGGAAGCGCGAGCCGATGTGGATAAGGGCGCTTTCCTGCCGGCAACGGAGAAGCTTCGGGAGATTCTTTCCCGCTGCGACGAGGAGCGATATGCGGTTATGAAATACTACGTGCTGTGTGATCTTGAAGCATGCAGCCGTCATGAAGGCGATTATAAGAGCGCCTATGAATGCTCCGCCGCAAGACTTGCTCTTGCCGAAAAAATGAACAAATAAAGGAAATAACATTTACCATGATCAAACGATTTATACGATATTATAAACCTCACAGAAAGCTGTTCGCATTGGACATGCTTTGTTCGTTCCTGCTTTCGATTTGTGATCTGTTTTATCCGATGATCACAAGATCCATGCTGAACGACTACATACCGAATAAAAAGCTTCGTGTTCTGATTCTGTGGGGAATCATTCTGCTTGTAATCTATCTCATAAAAATGGGCTTTAAATATTTTATCCAGTATTTCGGACATGTCGTCGGCGTGCGCATGCAGGCGGATATGAGAAAGGAAGCCTTCGACCATATCGAAAAGCTGCCGTTTTCGTATTTCGATGACAACAAGACCGGCTCCATCATGTCGCGCATTGTGAACGATCTTCAAGAGATTGCGGAGCTGGCGCATCACGGACCGGAGGATCTCATCGTCTCGATTTTTCTTCTTGTCGGCTCGTTTATTCTGATGGCGACTATCAATCTTCCGCTGACGCTGATTATCTTCGCCTGCATTCCGTTTCTCGTTGTGTTCGCGGCAAGGAAGCGTCTGAAAATGAGCCATGCGTTTGCGGAGTCCCGCGCCGAGGTGGCGGAGGTCAACGCGACGCTGGAAAACAGCATCGCCGGCATCCGTGTATCCAAGGCGTTCGACAACGCCGCATATGAGGCTGAGAAGTTTGACCGGCAGAATCAGGCGTTTGTGAAGGCGAAATCGAAAGCGTACCGCGCGATGGCGGAATTTTTCAGCGGCAACGGCTTTATTGTCGATTTTCTGAATATCGTGATCCTTGTCGCGGGAGGCGTTTTTACCTATCAGGGCTATATCGATTTTGCGGATTTTGCTTCCTTTATCATTTTTGTCAACATCTTTATGACCCCGATTCGCAATCTCATCAATTTTGTCGAGCAGCTTCAAGACGGCATGAGCGGCTTTTCGCGCTTCTGCGAGCTGATGGATACGCCCGTGGAAGAGGATGCGGCGGACGCTGCGGAGCTTCATGACGTGAAGGGTGAAATCGTATTCGACCATGTGAGCTTTTCCTATGGAGAGGGACAAAAGAGGGTGCTTTCCGATATCGATCTTTCCATTGAACCGGGAAAAACCGTGGCGCTTGTCGGTCCGTCAGGTGCGGGGAAAACGACGATGTGCCACATTCTGCCCCGTTTTTATGATGTCTCGGAGGGCAGAATCTTAATAGACGGAAAGGATATCTCGGCGGTGACGCGAGCATCGCTGCGCCGCAGCATCGGCATCGTAACGCAGGATGTGTTCCTGTTTACCGGCACAATCTATGACAATATCGCATACGGCAGAGAGGGCGCCTCTCGCGAGGAGGTCGAGGCCGCGGCGAAGCTTGCGAATATTCATGAGTTTATCAAAGCTTTGCCGGAGGGCTATGATACCTTTGTCGGCGAGCGCGGTGTCAAGCTTTCCGGCGGGCAGAAGCAGCGTATCTCGATTGCGCGCGTCTTTTTAAAGGATCCGGCCATCCTGATTCTCGACGAGGCGACAAGTGCGCTCGACAACGCGACGGAGATTCTGATTCAGAAATCGCTCGACCTGCTTTGCCGCGGACGCACGACGATTGTCGTCGCGCACAGGCTTTCCACCGTCAAGAATGCGGATGAGATCGTCGTCATCACCGACGAGGGCATCCATGAGCGGGGAAATCACGCCGAGCTGCTGGAAAAAGACGGTATCTACGCGGCGCTTTACCGGTCGCAGTTCGCGTCCGTGTAACGGAGAGGGAAAGCATATGGAGATCAAAAGATTTGAGGTGGGCGATATCCTTGAGATGAAAAAGAAGCACCCGTGCGGGTCCGACCGGATGCGTGTGCTCCGTGTCGGTTCGGATATCCGGATTCTTTGCCTTGGCTGCGGCCGCGACGTTACGGTCCCGCGGGAAAAGCTCGAAAAGAATATCCGAAGGGTTCTTCCGCCTGATGTGAATTGACGGCAAAAATTACAATTTTAAAGATGTCCTTTTGGCAAATTTTTATAAAATTTATAATAGAGTGTAAATAATCCCCGAAAACGCTTGAAAATCTCAAAAAAACAGTGTATCATATAATCAGAAACGGCACGTGATGACGAGTAGCGTCGCCGGTCAAAATCATTCCGTCAAGAAAGAGGTTTTATTGTGGTTAAACTTATTATCGGCCTGAAAGGCACAGGAAAAACGAAAACTCTTATCGGTATGGTCAACTCTGCGATTGATTCTTCTGACGGCGCGGTTGTATGCCTTGAAAAAGGAGATAAGCTCCGCTTTGATATCAAATATCAGGCGAGACTCATCGACGTGGACGAATACGGCGTGGATGATGGGCAGGCTCTATACGGTTTTATCGCCGGAATTTATGCTTCCAACAGCGATATTACACATATATTTATCGATTCTGCAATCAAAATGTGCAAAAAGGATATCGACGCGTTTTCCATATTTGTCAGAGAGACCGCGGCGTTTGCCGAGAAATGGAATATCGATGTCGTCATAACCTCGTCGGTGACGGAGGATATGCTTCCGGACGATATTAAACAGTACATTTAATTCTCATATGAAAAAGCCGGTGCAGCGCACCGGCTTTTTGTTGGCAGGAGCAAATGACTTGGACACTCACATAAGAAAAGGCGTTCGGATATGTTTCCGAACGCCTTTGTCATGTCTTTTATAGGCAAATATGGTATTTTCCCGAACCGAGCGTTTCGTCTTTTCTTTCCGGCAGAACGAGCGTTGCCTCGCAGCCGACGGGGATTTCGATATCAAGCTCGGACTTTCCGTTTTCCTGCCTGAAATCGCAGCGCACGACACCATAAGGGGTATCGACCGCGGCATGAATTTCCCCGATTCCGCAGTCTGTCGCGGGGCGGAGCAGGATTTTCCGATATCCCGGTTCCGCGGCGGAGATGCCGCCGATATATTTGTAGAAAAATGCGGATACGTCGGAGAACATGTGATGATTGCGCGAGCCGCCGCCGTTCCAGCATTCCCAAAGCGTGTTTGCGCCCAGGGAAAGCCAATAGGCATAGCTCGGATAGGTGGGTTCCGTGATCATCCGGAGAGCCAGCTCCGCTTTTCCGTAGGTGCCGAGCACGTTCAGCACGGCCTTGGAACCGAGCACGCCGAAATCCAGATGTCCGCCGCAGGCGGCGATCTGCTCCGCGAGTTTTTCCACGAGCGCAGGAATTTCCTCCGGCTCCGCCAATCCGTGATAGATCATGACAGCGGTCGCGGTCTGGCAGTCGCCGGAAACCGTATGCGTGTCCTCATCATAGAAGTGGGAGCGGAACGCAGCCTTGATTCTGTCCGCTTTTGCTGTGTAGCGCTTTGCATCCTCGGCATAGCCGAGAAGCTCCGCCGATTTGGCCGCCATGCGGACGGCACTATGGTAGTATGCGGTATCCGTGACGGGCACGGGGCATTTGAAGGATTCCATATTGACGCTGATGGCGGGACCGTCAAACGGCGCGCACCAGTCGCCGAGACCGCCGTAGGGGATATCCTCTTCCGTCATGGAATCGAGCCATGATACGAAACGGCAAAGCGCGTCATAGTTGTCGCGCAGGACGGAAAGATCGCCGGATGCCATATAGATGTCCCACGGGACCTGCCACATCGGCGCCGACCAGTCGGGACCGTTCAGGTCTCCGTTATAGCCCCAGCCCGGAGAGGGAACGATGCAGGGCAGCGCGCCGCCCGGACGCTCGGCATCGCGCAGGTCCTGCTGCCATTTTTTCAGGAACTGCTCCGCGCCGAAGTTGATGAGAAGCTGCTCCGAGGAAAGACCGGTGTCGCCGGTCCACGAGCTTTTTTCGCGCACGGCGTCGGCGGAAAGCGTATTCATGCAGCAGGAGGTCGTGGCGTGCAGGCACATATCCTGAATCTGATTGACGACCTCGGAGGAGGTATGAAATTCTCCTTTGTCGCGGAAGTCGTTGCACAGCGCGAGCGCGGTGACGTCGGAGAGCTGCGGCTCCTCACGGCTTCCGGAGATCTCCACCCATTGATAGCCGTGGTAGGTGAAGCGCGCGTGCCATGTCTCCGGCTCGTCCGTGCGCTTGATATAAGTGTCGGTTTGGAAGCAGTAGTTTTTGATGAAGCAGGCGAGCGGCTCCTGATCGAGTCTGCCGTCGTCGGTCAGTCTGTCGCAGTAGCGAACGGTGATCTTATCGCCGCGCTTGCCGCGCAGAGTGAGCAGGCATACGCCCGCCTGATTTTGGCCGATGTCGAAAAGCCAGCCCTCCGGCACCTTTTTTTTCGATACGGCGGGATAGCGGCGCCGTATGCGGATCGGCTCCATTTCCATGACGAAAAGCTCCGCACCGGGATTTTTTATGGGACGAGGCGCCTGCCAATCCGTATCGTCGAAATCCGCCGTATCCCAGCCGTCCATCTCAAGACGGGCATCGTAGGTTTCGCCGTGGCGGATTCCGTTGAAGGTGATGGGACCTGTGTGGGATTTCCAATTCTTGTGATCGGTTGCAACGATTTCCGACGTGCCGTCGGTATAATCGATTTCGAGATCAAGCAGCAGCTTCGGCACGTCGCGCCACGGCGCCATGGAGGTTTGCCACGGATCCTCAGTGAAGCAGTTGTAGAAGCCGTTTCCGAGAATGACGCCCATCGCGTTTTCACCCGTATGAAGCATTTCCGTGACATCGAAGGCGCGGTAGAGAATCCGCTTGTCATATGCGGTGTAGGCAGTGGAAAGAAAGTCGTCCCCGACCTTTTTGCCGTTGATGCTCGCCTCAAAGTAGCCGAGTCCCGCAATGTAGAGCATGGCGCGCCGGACGCTCTTTGTCACGCCGAATGCGCGGCGCAGGTAAGGCGCTGCAAGCGCCTCGTCGCGGCGTCTGCAATCGTGTCCTGTGATCCAAATGCCGCGGAACGGCTCACCGCGCTTTCCGGTGTCGAAATATTCCGTACCGGACGAGACGAGGTAGCCTCCCGATTTGACGGCGACAGAAAAATAATATCGCGTCGCAGGCGAGAGCGGATTTCCGGCATAAGGGAGGTTCGCACAGTCCTCCGAGGCGATAAAGCCCGTATCCCAAACGGGCGCCGTAAGCTCAGACGATTCGGAGACAAGGATTCGATAAGCATCTTGCTTCTCTCCGTTTTTGTCGGCTGCAAGCTTCCACGAAAACTGCGGTACGGTATCGATGACCGGACGGGTAAGCCCGTTGACTTTTATGGAATTTTCACATATTTTCATTATCTTGTTCCTTTTCGGCGTTCTTATCAGATATTTTCTCCGAAATTATGACACGTTTTCACCGGATTGTCAACATTTTTTTGCAAGGGAATGGAAAATTACAATTTTTCTTTATTTTTTCCCTTTGTGTTTTAAAAATTTGGATGTGGAAATAAACAAGAAGGACGGCTTTGTTTTTTCTTTACAAAAGAGGCTTGGGATTGTATAATAAAATAAAAGACGGTGTAAAAATCAGATGAAAGAGAGGGGTTCATCGTGAAATATGATATTATAAGGCTCATGTCGGCCGAGCTTTGGAATTTTAAAAATGTGGCGCACGGAAAGCTGGAGATGCCGGGCGCCGCCTGCCGCGATTTTTCCGGCGACCGCTCGGAGATCCTCGGCATATACGGACAGAACGGCTCCGGCAAGACGACGGTCATCGACGCGCTGTATTTTGCAAAGCAGCTTCTCACCGGACATGCGCTGTCGTCCGATGCGGGGGACTATATCGCAAAAAATGCGGAGGAGGCCGTGTGCGCGCTTTCCTTTTATCTCGGATCGCAGGACACAGGCTTTGCCGTATCCTATGAATTTACGCTGCGCCGGGCATCTCACGGCGCTTATGTCGCCCGTGAACGGCTCTCCCGGAGAAAGCTTTCGGACGGAAAGCTTTCTCCGGCGAAGCGGCTTATGGATTATGACGCGAATGCGGAAGGGTGCTTTTTGTCGCCTAAGTCCTGTTGGAACGCGATTATCGCCTCCTTGCCGGAGGCGGCGGTCGAGCTTGCGGTGGCGAGAAGGCTTTGTATCCGAAATGCATCCTCTTTCCTGTTTTCGGCGGAGGCGGCGCCGATTTTTTCCGGCAGCTTTGGAAAGGAGGAGGAAGACGGCATAGCGCTTTATGGCATTCTTTCTGCGCTGTCCTCCTATGCGGCGCAGGGACTTTTTGTCATAAGCTCCGACCATTCGGGAACCATCGCGCTCGAAGCGGCGCTGCCGCTTGCTCTTCACTTTGACGGGGATGACAAGACGCCGGACGAGATGCTGCTCTCCCTCACGGAGCCGTCCGTACAGCCGTCCGATGCGTATAAAATCGTAAAAATTTCCGTGGAATCGCTGAACTGTGTGCTGGGCGTTCTGATTCCGGATATGAAGCTCGAAATCCGGGAATACGGCGGACAGGTGACGCCGGACGGGCGGGACGGCATGCGCTTTGAGATTCTTTCCGTGCGGGGAGAAAACCGGATTCCGCTCAAATATGAATCGGAGGGAATCAAAAAGCTGATTTCCATTCTCAGCATTTTGATCGCCATGTATAACAATGCATCGGTTTGTGTCGCCGTGGACGAATTTGATGCGGGCATTTATGAATATCTGCTCGGGGAGATTCTCAGGATTTTGGAGGAAAGCGGCAGGGGACAGCTGATTTTTACCTCGCATAATCTTCGTCCGCTCGAAATGATCGATCCGAAAAACATCGTATTTACGACAACCAATCCGGAAAACCGTTATATCCGGCTTGACAGGTCGGGCGGCGGCAATCTTCGCGACCGGTATATCCGCAGCATCAGCGTCGGCGGGCAGAAAGAGGAGCTGTACGGTTATACCAATCCCCTCGAGATCGCCCGTGCGTTCCGGCTTGCGGGGAGGTGCGGCGATGGAAAATCCTGAAAAGAAGATTTTGCTGTTTCTTGTGGAAGGCTCGACGGACAGCACTTCGCTCGGTCTTGTGATGTCGCGTCTTGTGGAAACGGCGGACGTGCGCTTCGCGGTGCTGGGCGGGGATATCTGCTATCGCTACCGTATTACGGCGGAAAACGCCGCGAGAACCGTGATGCGTCCGGTAAACGGCTTCCTCCAAAGATATCGGCTGAAAAAATCCGATTTGATTCAAATCGTACACGTCATCGACACGGACGGCGCATTTATTCCGCCGACGCGCGTTTTTCACGGCGGCGATGAGCGGGCGCATTATGCTGCCGACAAAATCGTGACGCTTTCGGATGAATCCATGCGCGCCCGCAATGAAATGAAAACCTGCGCAGCGCAGGCGCTTTCGGAACTGCGCTCGGTGGAGAAAATTCCGTATGCGTTCTATTTCTTTTCCCGCAATATCGAGCATGTCCTGCACGGCAGGACGGATACGCTTTCCAGCAGCGAAAAAAGAGCGCTTTCCGAGAAATTTGAAAACGAATATGCAGAGCATCCGGAAGCGTTTGTTTCGTTGCTGAATTCCGGCGGCATCGCGGTGCGCGGCAGCTACGAGGATACGTGGGAATATATCATGAGAGGAACAAATTCATTAAAACGGGGCACCAATTTCGGACTTTTTTTCAAAGCCTTCCCGATGAAAAAAGCCTATGAAACGAAATGAGGTCTCCGATTTCGACAACGGTTCAAAACGGAAAAGCGGACGGAATGTCCGCTTTTCCGTTTTGATAGGAAAGATTGTTTGTAAATGTTAAATTTCTCAAAACTCGAAAAATATTTTATGTAAAACGATTGACAAATTATATAAACGGTGTTATAATAATTTCATCCGAAAGAAAAGCGGGGAATTTTGAAATGAAAAACGTATATTCCATTGTTTTGTCAAGCGACATCGTGGAAAAAATAGACCTACTGGCTTATGAGAACGGCACCAACCGCTCCAATATGATCAATCAGATTCTTGCGGAATACGTGTCTTATACGACGCCGGAAAAGCGATTCCGGGAAATCTTTCAGCACATGCAGGATATATTGGAGGGAAGTGCTTTCAAGGTGCTGGAACCGTCCGATACGATGTTTTCTTTGCGTTCGGCACTGGCCTATAAATATAATCCGACGGTGAAATACAATGTAGAGCTTTACCGTGGAGAGGGCGAGGAGCTTGGCGAACTTCGCGTATCGCTGAGAACACAGAACGCAGGACTTGTACTGTATATGACGCAGTTCTACCGGCTGTGGGACAAGATCGAGCGAAGCTATCGGGGCGACGTAGCGTCCGCCGTTACGGACGGAAAATATTTGCGCAGATTTGTTTTGCAGGATAAAACCGGAACTTCCCGTGAAATCGATGTAGGCCGTGTAATCGCCGCATATATCGACACATACGACAAGGCGCTTAAAACCTTCTTTTATCATTTGGAAACGCCGGCTAAGGCGGCGGCGGGAGTTGAGGAAATATACCGCCGTTATGTGCTGGAAAACGAAGTACTGATATAGGAAGCGGGAACGCCGCCGGATTCGCTTTTCTGTGCCGGTAAACCGGATACGGCAGGCAGTTTCGGAATCATAAATAAAATTGTTCCTAAATTATTGGGGGTGAGGATATGAATCTTCAAAAATTCACACAAAAAAGTCTGGAAGCGCTTCAGGATGCGCAAACGCTGATGGCGTCAAAAGGGAACAGTCAGATCACGGAAGAGCATCTGCTCCTTGCTCTGATTGACAAGGAAGGCGGAATCGCCGCCGACCTTCTCCGCCGTGCGGGCGTGTCGGTCGAGGTCATGCGCGCGGAGCTTTCCTCTGCGGTGGACGCTATGCCCGGCATGACGGGCGGCTCCGTGGAGGCGGATAAAATCTATATTTCAAGGGAGCTGGAAGCCGCGCTTGCGGCTGCGGAAACAATCGCCGCCAAAATGAAGGACGAGTACGTTTCCGTCGAGCATATTATTCTCGGCATCATCGACAAACCGTCCGACGGCGTGCGGAAAATTTTCAAAAATGCGGGGCTTACGCGTCCGGCTTTTGAAAAAGCCGTGAAGGAGCTGCGCGGCAGTGCGCGGGTGACAAACGACAATCCCGAGGACACTTACGACGTGCTGGGCAAATACGGACAGGACCTCACGGAGCTTGCGAGAAATCAGAAGCTCGATCCCGTGATTGGCCGAGACGAGGAGATTCGCCATGCCATCCGGATTTTGTCGAGAAAGACGAAAAACAATCCGTGTCTCATCGGTGAGCCGGGCGTCGGCAAGACTGCGATTGCGGAAGGACTTGCCATCCGCATTGTGCGCGGCGACGTGCCGGAGAATCTGCGCGACCGGACGATTTTCTCTTTGGACATGGGCGCGCTCATCGCCGGTGCGAAATTCCGCGGCGAATTTGAGGAGCGTCTCAAAGCCGTTTTGAATGAGGTAAAGGAAAGCGACGGCAGAATTATTCTGTTCATCGACGAGCTGCATACCATCGTCGGCGCCGGCAAGGCGGACGGCGCGATGGATGCGGGCAATCTGTTGAAGCCGATGTTGGCGCGCGGCGAGCTTCACTGTATCGGCGCGACGACGCTGAATGAATACCGCAAATACATCGAAAAGGACCCCGCACTGGAACGCCGTTTCCAGCCGGTGCTGGTGGCGGAGCCGACGGTGGAGGATACCATTTCCATCCTGCGCGGTCTGAAAGAGCGCTATGAGGTTTATCACGGCGTCAAGATTCAGGATCAGGCGCTGATTGCCGCAGCCGTTCTGTCGAACCGGTATATTTCCGACCGTTTCCTGCCGGATAAGGCGATAGACCTTGTCGATGAAGCGTGCGCGCTCATCAAGACGGAGATGGATTCCATGCCGACGGAAATGGACGAAATCTCGCATAAGATCATGCAGCTTGAAATCGAGGAGGCGGCGCTCACCAAGGAGACGGATAAGCTTGCGGTCGAGCATCTTTCCGAAATCCGCGCCGAGCTTGCGGAGCTGCGCGAAAAATTCTCCGGTATGAAAGCAAAATGGGAAAACGAAAAAGAGGCGATCGGCAAGGTTCAGAAAATCCGTGAGGAAATCGAGAAAACGAACGCTGAAATCGAAAAGGCGCAGTCCGCCTATGACCTCGCAAAGGCGGCGGAGCTGAAATACGGCAGGCTGCCGAATCTCCAAAAGGAGCTTTCCGAGGAGGAGACTAAGGCGGAAACTGCGAAAAATACGCTTCTGCGTGACCGGGTGACGGAGGAGGAAATCGCCAAAATCGTTTCGCGCTGGACGGGAATCCCCGTTTCCAAGCTCATGGAGGGCGAGCGCGACAAGCTGTTGGGACTTTCCGACATCTTGCACCGCCGTGTGATTGGGCAGGATGAGGCGGTGGAAAAGGTATGCGATGCGATTTTGCGCTCACGTGCCGGAATCCAAGACCCGAAGCGTCCGATCGGTTCCTTCCTGTTCCTCGGGCCGACCGGTGTCGGTAAAACGGAGCTTGCCAAGGCGCTGGCGGAGGCGCTCTTTGACGATGAGCACAATATGATCCGAATCGATATGAGCGAATATATGGAGAAATACTCCGTGTCGAGACTGATCGGAGCGCCTCCCGGCTATGTCGGCTACGACGAGGGCGGCCAGCTCACCGAGGCGGTGCGCCGTAAGCCGTATTCCGTCGTGCTGTTCGATGAAATCGAAAAGGCGCATCCCGACGTATTCAATGTGCTGTTGCAGGTGCTTGACGACGGGCGCATCACGGACAGTCAGGGCAGGACGGTCGATTTCAAGAATACCATCATCATCATGACGTCCAACCTCGGTTCCGATATCATTTTGGACGGCATCGGTGCGGACGGTGCGATAAGCGGGGAAGCCCGCGATGCCGTAACGGCGCTTCTGCGCCGCTCGTTCCGGCCGGAATTTCTCAACAGAATCGATGAGACCGTGTTCTACCGTCCGCTCACAAAGGAAAATATATACGGTATCGTTGATCTTTTGGTGGCGGATCTCGAAAAACGGCTTTCCGACAAGCGGATCGGGCTCCGCATGACCGATGCGGCAAAGGATTTCATCATTTCGTCCGCTTATGACCCGACTTACGGTGCGCGTCCGCTCAAAAGATTCATACAGTCGAGGGTGGAAACCCTTATCGCCCGTAAGATCATTGCGGAGGACCTCGCGCCCGACACGGTTATCACCGTCGATGCGGAAAACGGCGAGCTGATTGCAAAATAAACGACAAGAAATAACATTGTCCGTAAATAGGATAAAGAAACAGCCTCCAATGTAGCGGTTGCTATATCGGAGGCTGTTTTTTATATTCCAAAAGCATTGACAAAATCATGTGTATTTGATATAATATACACGAAAGGAGAACACTGTGCTTAGAACGATATGTTATATGATTGAACCAAGAAAACTTTCTGACTCTTGTGAATGGCAAGAGCGTGTATGTGTTTCTTGGCTTTTTTGTTTTTTCCGTTCTTTGCACTTTCCGTGACTTTGTATTGTTCATTAAGTTGATGATAGAATTTATGAAAGGATAATTGATGATGAACAATACTAATTTTTTTATTTGCAAGGCCAATCAATCACAGCGCGATTATGTTCTACAACGCGTTTCTATAAAGGATGAACAGGAACGGGAAAATGCGCTCATTTATGTAGCTGTTGATGAGACAGAGAAAATAATCGGCAGAATCGTTGTTAAACCCCAAGATGTGCCTGCACCTATTATGGGAAAATACTGGTACATTTATGATCTCTTTGTTCATCCGGAATTCAGGCGAAAAGGAATCGCAACTGCCTTGGTTGCCAAAATAAAAGAACAAGCCGAACTTTGTGATATTATTTACCTTCATGGTTCCGCAAATGCTTCACTTGAAGCAAGTATGTTTTGGTTAAATCAAGGTTTTTCAATGAACGCATATGGGAAAAAGCAGGATGATACAAGCAAGCCGCTTTTTTACGGAAATTATTTTCATTTTTTCAGTTATTGCATACGGCGCAAAGCCTTGATCGGAGATAGTCGTTATAACCGGACCAGAACGATATCAAAGGATGAGATATCATCTTTCATCAATCAGTCTGTACCGGATGAAAAGAGAAAAACGTATTTATTGAGCAAAGCAGAGGATCTTTTTGGATTTGCTATTGGAGAAGAGGATAAGATGCAAGGCGTTATCCTTGCTTTTGCCGACAATATGTACGCTCCTTTGGACGGTACGCAGTGGAGGACATTCTTATATGTTGATCCGCAATTCCGACATCAAGGAATAGGCAGGGCACTTGTTTTACGACTTTATCAATATGCACAAGAGAAAGATGTGATACAACTGAACAATTCTGATACCACCGAAGATAATATTGGTTTTTGGTACGAATTGGGCTTTGATATTTTCTTTTGGGCAGTGAATCCCCAAAGAGGAAAACGTTGTACAACGGCAATGCTCAGAGTCAAATAAAATATCGTATAAAGCCTCCGATAGGGAAAATCCCTGTCGGAGGCTAATTTTCATTTCTTGCTATTAAAATTCGGATACTCAAATAAAACAAATAATCCGAACAACTCTCCAAAGAGGAGAGTGTTCGGATTATTTTCATGTGGTCGGAGTGAGAGGATTTGAACCTCCGGCCTCTTGGTCCCGAACCAAGCACTCTACCAAACTGAGCCACACCCCGAAAAAACCTATCAGAATCCTGACAGCTTCAATATTATACACCATTCTTTTTCAGTTGTCAACTGTTTTCCGGCAAAATTTTGCGGAAAAGAAACAGCTCATGTACAGATTTGGAGAACAGCCAAAGGGGGAAAAGCTGCGGGAGCCAATATAGGCGTGGAAGGGAAACCGTGACAGCTCCGCATATCTCAAAATTTGGGAAGCACCGATTTTTCGCGGAACGAGCTATATCACATAATTGTCTGCTGTTTCCTGCTTGATGAGGTCGGCGACCGTAATGCCGTCGAGATAATCGGCAATGAGCCGTCCGAGCCCCTCCCACATCGGGAGCGTTCTGCATTCCGCCGCACGTTCACACGGGTCGGCTCCGCATTCCAAACAGGCTACGGGAGCAAGCGTCCCTTCGGTAAGACGCAGAATGTCGCCGACCTTATACGTTTCCGGCGCACGATTCAGCCGATATCCGCCGCCTTTGCCGTGCAGACCGTCCACAAGTCCGTTTTTGGAAAGCTCCGCCATGATTGTCTCCATGTATTTTTGCGAAATATCCTGCCGTTTGGCGATCTCTTTGAGCGGGATATATGCTCCGCTATTGTGCTCGGCAAGATCGATTATGACGCGAAGGGCATATCTGCCGCGGGTGGAAATCATCATGGCATTGTCTCCTTATGTTTTGATAATAGAAAAATATCGGCGGCTTACCGTTTGCTCGCATGTCTTTCAGGCGCTATCTTTTTCAGCAGTCCTGTGGAATCCAGTATCGAAATGACGACATTACCCATGACCACCGCCGCCGCTCCTTGGAGCAGATTGCCGGGAACGGAGGCCAGTGCGGCGCCGAAGCCGTATAGCGCGGATTCAAACAGATAATATCCCGCAACCATGAGAAGCTCGGCAAGCACCGAACTTGTAAAATAGCCGGCAAACCGGAGTAACGGTTTATCTTTTGAAATGAATCTCGGAATCTGAAAGGCGATTATCACCATCAGTGCTTTGATGATCAGTGTTGCGGGCGCATAGATGACAAATCCCAAAATCACATCCGCGAGCGCCGCTCCGAGGGCAGCGCCTGCCATCGCGTAATATCCGCCGAGAATCCACGCCGCGAGCAGCAGAAATCCGTCTCCAAGATTGAAATATCCGAAAGGAAGTGCGATGCTGAAAGAGGCTGTCCCGACGAAAACCAAGACGGCGAACAATGCGGCAAAGACAAGATTTAATATGCTTTGGTTTTTCATGACGGACTCCTCTCATCCGCATAATCGACCGTGCGCATCGCAAGAATCGTGCGGGTAATCAAATCGTCGAGCTCCCAGCCCAGCATCTGCGCACCTCGTTCGATTACCGGACGGGAACAGCCGGCGGCAAATTTTTCGTTTTTGTATTTTTTCTTGACGGAGCTAAGCTCCAAATCGGAAACACTTTTGGAGGGGCGCATGAGCGCAACCGCTCCGACGAGCCCCGTCAGCTCGTCTGTCGCGTACAGCACTTTTTCCATTTCATGCTCGGGCGCGATATCGACGGTCAGCAGATATCCGTGACTTGCGACGGCATGGATGAGACGTTCATCCAGTCCCCGTTCCCGCATGATTTCCTGCTCCTTGATACAATGCTGCTCGGGAAACCTCTCAAAATCAAGATCATGGAGCAGCCCCGCGATCCCCCAAAAATCTTTTTCCTCGCCGTAGCCGAGCGCTTCCGCAAAATAACGCATCACGCCCTCCACAGTTAAGGCATGCCGGATGTGGAACGGCTCGGTGTTAAATTCTTTCAGAAGGGCGAGCGCTTCTTCTCTTGTCGGTATCATAAATCCTCCATGCGCGGCAGGACTCCGGCCCGAAAGCCGGAGCCCCTATATTTTCAGTCTGCAAACAACGGAGTAGAGAGATACCGGTCGCCGGTATCGGGCAGAAGTACAACAATGGTTTTTCCCGCATTCTCGGGGCGCTGCGCAAGCTGTATGGCGGCCCATGCCGCGGCACCCGAGGAGATGCCCACCAAAACGCCTTCGTTTTTGCCAATCAGCTTGCCGGTCGCGAAAGCGTCCTCATTGGACACGGGAATGATTTCGTCGTATATCTTGGTATTCAGCACGTCGGGAACGAAGCCCGCGCCGATTCCCTGAATTTTGTGCGGACCGGCGACTCCCGTGGAGAGCACAGCCGAGGAAGCGGGCTCCACGGCGACAACCTTGATATTCGGGTTTTTGGATTTGAGATATTCGCCGACGCCCGTGACGGTTCCGCCTGTGCCGACGCCCGCGACGAAAATATCGACGTTTCCGTCCGTATCCTCGTAGATTTCGGGACCGGTTGTCTTTCTGTGTGCTTCCGGATTGGCCGGATTGACAAACTGTCCGGGGATGAAGCTGTTCGGCGTTTCGGCAGCAAGCTCGGCGGCTTTTGCGATTGCGCCTTTCATGCCCTTGGCGCCCTCGGTCAGTACCAGCTCCGCGCCGTATGCCTTCATCAGCTGTCTGCGCTCGACCGACATGGTTTCGGGCATGACGATGATGATGCGGTAGCCTCTTGCGGCGGCCACGGAGGCGAGTCCGATTCCGGTATTGCCGGAGGTGGGTTCGATAATGACGGCACCGGGCTTCAGCTTGCCCGATGCTTCCGCTTCGTCGATCATGGCCTTGGCGATTCTGTCCTTAACGGAGCCGGCCGGATTAAAATATTCGAGCTTGGCGAGGATTTTGGCGTTGAGATTCAGGTTCTTTTCGATATGCGCAAGTTCGAGAAGAGGGGTTTTTCCGATCAACTGATCGGCGGATGTATAAATTTTCGACATAATGAAATTCTCCTTTTATAGAATGATAAATTTAGTTTATGGATATTGAACGGCAAAGGTTATCTTCGACATCGGAAAATCGGTCTTATATCATGCTTCATGAGCCTGCTCCTTCCAAAACGCAGTGTGTTTTCCGTTTCGCGGCCTATCGGCATGGATCGAGATGTTGACCATGCTTTTGTGACTATTTACATATCAACATGATAGGTTAATAGTATAATATCACCTCGGGAATATTTTGTCAATAGTTTTTTTGCTTTTTCGGAAAAAAATCGCCCGCGTTTTATCGCGGGCGAATCGACCGATTTTTCGGAACGGAAAAGATACGCTCATTTCACGAGCTTTTGATAACACAAATCGAAGATTTTCATAAATTCTCCGATTTCCTCATCCGTTGTCAGATGGCTGAGACTGATGCGCCATGAGGAGAGCGCATTCCGGCTGTCATGGCAGACGGCGAGCACCGCCTTTGACGGCTGTCCGTCCGTGCTGCAAGCGGATTTGACGGAAACGCAGACGCCGAACTCATTCAGCGCCCGCTGAAAGACGGTGCCTTTCACGTCTTTCACGCTGAGATTCAAAATATGGGGAACCGCATCCTCGGGGCTGTTGACGACAACATTGGAGTAGGCGGAAAGCGCGCGGCGCAGAGTGCGATTATGCTTTTCGACAATGCTTATCCGTTCGGCATTATGCGTAAGCGCGAGCCGCAGAGCGACCTCCAGCGCCGCACCGAGCGCAAGCGTCGGCGTGCCGCTCCGGTAGGCTGTGACGCTCGCACCGCCTTGAATCAGCGGATACAGCTCGACATTCCGGCGCCTGATGAGAAGTCCGCTGCCGCCCAGTCCGTAGAATTTGTGCGGCGCAAGGCTCACGGTATCGACGCCGTCCAAGACAAGCTCGGTTTTCCCGACCGCCTGCGTGGCGTCCACATGGAGCCGGCACGCGGGATAATCCTTTAAAATTTCCGCGATTCGGGCGATCGGCTGTACGGTGCCGAGCTCGCTGTCGACGGCGCACACCGCCACAAGGGCGGTATCCTGCGTCAGGAGGGAGCGGAGATGTTGCAGCTTGATTTTTCCGTCGCGGTCAAGGTTTAACAAATCGATTTGATATCCCTCTTTTTGCAGCTCATCGAGGCAGGCGCCGACCGAAGAGTGCTCGAGAGGCGTGGAAATCACGTGCTTTCCGGCGTGTTTTGCCGCACGCAGGATTCCTTTGACGGCGAGATTGTTGGATTCGCTGGCGCCCGAGGTATAAATAATCTCCGACGGGGCGACGCCGAGAAGCCCGGCGACGGATTCGGTGACGCGCGCAAGCTCTTGGGCTGCCATTCTGCCGGCTTCATGCCTGGAATTGGCGTTTCCGATGAAGCTTTGTTCGACCTCGCAGAACCGCGCCAGCACGCGGGGGTCTGCGGGGGTATTCGCGGCATAGTCGAGATAAATCATACGGTGCTCCTTTTCGGGGAGAGATATTGCAGGGCAGTCATTTTATGGTTCCGCCGCCGACGACCGTGTCGCCGTCGTAGAGCACGACCGCCTGCCCCTTGGTCACGGCTCTCTGCGGCTCGTCGAATTCAATGCGGAGCGTGTCGTCGTCCGTCTGAACGACGGTCGCGGGCTGTTCCTTTTGGCGGTAACGCAGCTTTGCCTTTACCCGCATCGGCTGTTCGATTTTCATAACGGAAATCAGATTGATATCGTCGGCTTCCAGCTTATCGGTGTAAAGCTCTTCTCCGTGGGAAAGCGTAACCGTATTGTCGGCAGGGCAGATTTTTGTGACATACAGCCGCTCGTCGCTTGAAATGCCGAGGCCTTTCCGCTGTCCGACGGTGTAGCGGACGATGCCCGCGTGCTCGCCGAGAATGTTTCCTTGGGTGTCGATGAAATGACCGTGCGGATATTTTTTTCCCGTATGCCGCTCGATAAAGCCGGCATAATCGCCGTCCGGAACGAAGCAGATATCCTGCGAATCGTGCTTGCGGGCGTTGACAAAGCCCTCATTCTCCGCGATTTTTCGGATTTCGGATTTCTGCATGGTGCCCAGCGGGAAAACCGTGTGCGCGAGCTGCTCCTGCGTCAGCATATAGAGCACATAGCTTTGGTCCTTGCTTTCGTCGAACGCCTTTTTGAGCAGATATCTTCCCGTGCGGTCGTCCTGCTCGATTCTCGCGTAATGTCCCGTAACGATTACATCTGCGCCGCGCTCCTTGGCGGCACGGAGCAGCTTGTCGAATTTCATATGGCGGTTGCAGTCGATGCAGGGATTGGGCGTGCCGCCGCTTTCATAGGTGCGGACAAATTTTTCGATGATTTTGTCCTTGAAGTCCTCTCCGTAATCCAAAACCGAATAGGGAATATCCAGCGCAAAAGCGACCTCGCTCGCGTCCTCGATATCCTGCTCGGAGCAGCAGGTCCTATGACTGCTGCGGCCGATATCCTCGCTATGGAAGAGCCGCATGGTGACGCCCTCGCAGTCATAACCGCGGCATTTCATAAAATAAGCGGCGACAGAGCTGTCAACGCCGCCGCTCATGGCAATCAGTGCTTTCATCGGTAACTCCAAAAAAGCTCCGGCATGGGTCCGGAGCGGTTTTCGTCCGAACGGTCGGCGAATAGGGAAAAGCCTTTTCGCCTACTGTTCCGGTATGGTATTTGTATGATATCATGGACAGGCCTCTTTGTCAAGGGAGCCGAACGGTTTTCCTCCATAAATTGATTTTGTGAAATAAACGTCCGGTGTGCCGAGGCACACCGGATAAAATAAGAGCTTTTGTCAGACGGGCTGCTTGGCAAGTTTCTGATATATGATCGTTTCCATTGGTCGGAAGAGAACAGCACTTTTGGCGACCATCTCGTTTCGCTTGCATTTATCTGTGTCATCCGGCCGCGAAAAATCTATCCTTTCCGAACCGTCAAAACAGGGCGTTCTATGGGAAAAATGACCGAAATTTGTCCGACGGCACGACAAATTTTCGGCTTGCATTTTTTTCGGTTTTGTGTTATCATAGCTCTTGTAAGTGCGCAGCGTAAGTGTAAGTCCGGCTTCCCGTCGGTCTTACACTTTTTTTATGTCAAAAAACAGCCGGCGCCTGTCTTAGAGAGGAGAAAAGAAAGATAACAATGGAACAAGAACAATTACAGCAAAATAAAATGGCGGTCACGCCTATATCGAAGCTGATTTGGAAAATGGGATTGCCTATGATTGTCTCGATGGTCTTGCAGGCGGTTTATAATATCGTGGATACCGCTTTTGTCATCAACATGAGTGAGAACGGAACGGAGGGAAACCTCGCATTGACATATGCGTTTCCCATTCAGCTTTTGATTATCGCCATCGGCGTCGGAACGGGTGTCGGCATCAACGTTCTGCTTTCTAAGAATCTCGGCGAGGGCAACCGCGAGAAAGCGAGCCGTGTCGCGGGAAACGGCATTTTTCTCGGCATTTGTATTTATGTCGTGTTTTTGCTGTTCGGGATTTTCGGCTCCCGATGGTTTATCGCCATGCAGGCGAACGGCAATGAAACGGTCGTGGAAATGGGCACGACGTATCTGACGATTTGCTGCTGTCTGTCTTTCGGGGCGGTCGGATTTACCGTATATGAGCGGTTTTTACAGGCGGCGGGCAAGACGGGCTATTCCACGATTGCTCAAATAACCGGCGCCGTACTCAACATCGTTTTGGACTACGTATTTATTTTTCCGTGCGGCATGGGAATCGCCGGCGCAGCATGGGCGACCGTCATCGGTCAGATTGCATCCCTGATTACCGCGATGCTGTTCCACTATATCGCCAATCGGGAGGTGGACGGCAGTCTCCGCCATATCAAGCCCTCGGGGCATCTGATCCGCGGCATTTATTCCGTCGGCATTACCGCGGCAATCATGCAGGGACTTCTGTCCGTCATGATGCTCGGCATGAATCTGATTCTCGGAACGGCGGGCGCGGATGCGGAGCTGCTGCAAGGCTCCTTCGGAATTTATTATAAAATCCAGCAGTTTGCGCTGTTCGCCGCTTTCGGCCTCAGCAACACGCTGATTTCGGTTATCGCCTTCAATTACGGTATGAGAAGCAAAAAGCGTATCCGGCAGGGGATTTTGTGGGGAATCGTCGATTCCGTCATCGTCGCTGCCGTCATCACACTCCTGTTTCAGTGCTTTGCGGGACCGCTCGCCGCGTTATTCAGCATGACGGACGGCGGCTCGACCGCCGTGCGCGAGGTGTGTGTGACCTCTATCCATATCGCCTCCGTCGGATATATTTTCATGGCGTTCAGCGTCGCGGTTCAGGGAATTTTGCAGGCGTTCGGACAGGCGGTAAAGCCGCTTCTGCTGTCGTTCTTCCGGCTGGTTCTGTTCGTGTTTCCCGTCGCGTATCTGTTTACTCTGTCACAGGACGCCCTCTCTCTCGTTTGGTGGACATTCCCGATTGCCGAGGTGCTGACGGCGGTGATCGCCGTATTTTTCCTGCTGTCGGCTCATAAGAAGCAGGTGGCGCCGATGGATTCCGCGTCTGAAATGAAAGAGACCGTGTAATACACGGCTTCTTTTTTTATTAACATTTTATTCATATATTCCTGCCATATTTTTGGGACAAAGCTTGTATAATGATAATAAATGCTCCAAATTACAGCATCATAGGAGGTCGCCGTGAAAAATCAGAACGAAAAAAAGCCGGAGAAAAAGGGCACCGGGTGGAAAATGACATGGACATTTTTCGTTTACGCTGCGGCTCTTTTATGCTTTGTCGGCGCGGGCGTTTTCTTCGGAATTTCCGCCATCCTATCGGAGGAAAAGGATTTTTCTCCGGTTTTGCAGTGTGCGGCGGGCGTTTTGCTTCTTCATCTTCCGTTTTTATTCGAGCGGTTTTTGAAAATTGCGATTCCGAAATTCATGAAAGCCGTGTTCTATGTATTCTTAGTCGGCTCGATTTTGTGCGGCACGGCGCTTGCGTTTTTCTATACGGTGCCGCACTGGGACGATATCATGCATTTTATCAGCGGTACGCTGGCAGGGCTTTTCGGTTATGTTCTGCTCAGGCATATTTTCCGCGGGTGTGCGGAAATCCCGCCGCTGTTTGCGGCATTGTTCGCGATTTGCTTTGCGATGCTTGTCGGCTCGGTGTGGGAAATCTACGAATACGCGGCGGACGGGCTGGCGGGACTCAATATGTAGCGGTTCATGACGCAGGAGGGCGTGGCTCTTGTGGGCAGGGGCGCGCTCTACGACACGATGAAGGATATCATCGTGGATTTCTGCGGTGCGCTGCTCTCGGGAGTGCTGAGCTTCATCCATCGGAAAAAGACGAAATGATTCTCATAAAATATGCCTCCGCGCTCGATGGGCGGCGGAGGCATATTCATGACGAACTTATTCTTTGATGGAGATGCGGATGCCGTTGACCTCGACATCGTCGCCGGCACGGACGAGAATATACTTGACGCCGTCGATGATGCGCGTTTCCACAAGGTCATAGCGTTCCGGATTCACCTTGATGGAAACATCAGGCGTCTGGATTTCAAAGCGCTTGCTGTCGATGAGATTCTGCGGGTTGAGCACGGTATCTGCGCCGAACTCGCTCTCATAATGCTCCTCGAAAGCTTTCAGCTGTGTCTCGGAAATGCCGCTGGCCTCCAAAACCTCTTTTACGGTTTCACGGGAGACGGCAGGCGGCTCTTCCTCTTTTCTTTCCTTGTTCTCCCGGATGATCTCCGATAGCTCCTCATGGACGTTCTTCACCACCTCAAGGCTGCAATCCTCCGATACCGCATCAAGGAGGACAGACTGAAAGGTTTCCTTTTGCTCTTCCGCCGGCAGCGGCAGCTCGCAGCCGAACAGCGCATCCACAAGCTCCGTCTGGCTTTCAGAGGTACTGCGCGTATAGTACAGCGTTTTATAGATATTGGCAGTCCTGTCGTCGAAGGTCGGGAACAGGAAGCCGAGCACCGGCGCCGCTACCAAAGTATCCGCACCGATGTTGCAGAACTTGTTCTCATATGCGTGGTAGCCGAGCGAGGCTTTCGTCTGCTTGACAGGGCAGATACAGCACAGAAAATAGGAAAAAACGTCGGCATTTTCCGCTTTTTCCCCGTCTTTTGAGAAAGACGGGACGTCGTATTTGTCCCCCGCGAGAAGAATAAGGTAGCTTCCCTCGATTTTGACGGAGCCGATGATGGTTTCATACAGCGTTTTTATGGCATCGTCGTCGGCAAGCTCGGTCGAGCGGAGCGTGGAGAGCAGCTTGTGCTGCTCGGAATCCAAAACCTGTTGGGCGGAAAATTCGATATCAATTAGATTTTTTCCGACGGTTCCCGAAAGCGTCTTTTTCAGTACGGAAAGCAGCTCCTCCGCCTCTTCGGTGGACATCAGGCCGAGCGATTCGTTGAATTCGGAGACGATTTCGCGATTCTCGTTTATGTAGCAGCCGCGGATGCGCGAGATATTGCTTTTTTCCGCCTTAAATCTGCGGCGTATTTCCGCAATTTCTTTTTCATTCATGATAAATTTCCTCGTTTTCAAAGATTTGGCGATTCTTATTTTAACACGGAAAGCCCGATTTGTAAAGCGGATAAAAAGGGGTTTTTCTCTGAATGGCAGCATTCACGGCGGCAAAAAATTTTTTCGGCAAGCTCTTGAATTTTTGTTTTGCGGAAAATCGGAACAGGAAATCGCCGGCTTTTAGAAAAAAACTGTTGAAATATGCAAAATTTTGTTGATTTTACGCCAATATCCGCCGGGACATACTTGAATTTTTACTCGAAAAATGATATACTGCTGTCGGTCGGAACAGGACAGGTGAGCGGCCGACAGCCGGAACGGCGCGTGCCTCTCCGGACGGGGGATGCAGGTGAGGGGCGGCGGCATATCGATAAAAATATATCGATATGCCATATTTACATTTTACTATTTAAAATTTATATGATAAAATATAATAGAAATAACATCGGTCGTATTTGTCTGTGTTATGAGGAGGATTTTTTATGAAGCTTGACAAAATCCTTGCGGTCAGAAAGGGAAAGATCGTATACCGGGACGGCGCTGCCGCAATCAAGGTATTTGACGAAAGCTATTCCAAGTCGGATATCCTGAATGAAGCGCTCAATCAGGCGAGAATCGAGGAAACGGGACTGAATATTCCGAAAATCCTTGAGGTCGGAACGGTTGACGGCAAGTGGGCGCTTGTTTTGGAATACATAGAGGGAAAAACGCTGTCGGAGCTGATGGCGGAAAATCCCGATAAAGCGGGAGAATATTTGGAGCTGTTTGTCTCTCTTCAAGAGCAGATTCACGGGAAAAAGGCGCCGCTGCTTACAACGCTGAAGGATAAGATGACGCGCAAAATTTCATATGCGGAGCTTGAAGCGACGGTGCGGTATGATTTGCAGCTCAAACTCAGGGAAATGTCGGGAGCGAGCACCGTGTGCCACTGTGATTTCAGTCCGTCGAATGTCATTATCCGGAATGACGGGACGCCTTTCATCATCGATTGGTCGCATGCGACGCAGGGAAATGCGTGCGTGGATGCGGTGATCACTTATATTTTGTTTAAGCTTTCCAAGCAGGATGATACGGCGGAGGCTTATCTCTCGCTTTTCTGTGAAAAATCAGGTGTCGAGAGAGCGTCCGTTTTGAAATGGCTGCCGGTTGCGGCGGCATCTAAATCCATCAAAAAAGAGGGAGAGGAAAGAAAATTCCTTCTTTCTTTGGCAAATACGGTTGATTATGAAAACGGAGGGACAACATTATGAAGGTCACGGTATGTATCGGCAGCTCCTGCCATCTCAAAGGCTCGCGCAAGGTCGTCGAAGAGCTGAAAAGACTGATTTCCGAGGGACATCTCGAGGACAAGGTCGAGCTTGCGGGCACGTTCTGCCTCGGGCAATGTCAGAGCGGCGTTTGCGTTACGATTGGCGACAAGATTTTTTCGGTGACGCCGGACACGGTGGGGGAATTTTTCCAATCGGAGATTGTATCAAAACTCTAAATCGCGGACGGATTCAATATGCTTTTGTCGGTTCGGCAAACAGAGAAGGAGGTCTTTTATGATCGTTCAGATTTGTGTCGGCAGTTCCTGTCATATCAAGGGCTCGCATGAGATTGTGGAGCTGATGAAAAAAGCGGTTTCGGAGCATTCTTTGGAGGATGAGGTCACGCTCGCCGGCAGCTTTTGCATCGGCAAGTGCAACCGCATCGGCGTCACAATTCAGGTGGACGACGATATATATACCGGCGTGACGCCGTCGGGCTTCGATGTGTTTTTTCGTGAGAAGATTCTTGATAAGCTGAAATCGTGAAAGGAGGAAAATCGTCATGGCTGAGTTTTTGAAGCTGAAAAAATCCAACTGTAAAAATTGCTATAAATGTATCCGTCACTGTCCGGTGAAGTCCATTCGGTTTTCCGGCAATCAGGCGAATATCGTCGGCAATGAGTGTATTCTTTGCGGTCAATGCTTTGTCGTATGTCCCCAGAATGCGAAGCAGATCGCGGACAGCACGGAGCTTGTGCGCACACTGCTGGGCGGCGGAGAACCTGTCATCGCGAGCATTGCGCCTTCTTTCATCGCCAATTATGAGGATGTGGGAATCGACGAGCTTCGCGAGGCGCTCCGAAAAATCGGATTTGCCGACGCCGAGGAGACGGCGATCGGCGCTACGATTGTCAAGCGGGAATATGAGCATATATTGGCGGAAGGCAGACAGGACGTGCTGATTTCCTCCTGCTGTCATTCCGTCAACCTCCTCATACAGAAGTATTTTCCGGCGGAGCTGCCGTATCTTGCGGATGTGATGAGCCCGATGCAGGCACATTCCGCGGATATCAAGCGAAGGCATCCGGATGCGAAAACCGTGTTCATCGGTCCGTGTGTCGCGAAAAAGGATGAGGCGGATTATTATAAGGGCGTCGATGCGGTTCTGACGTTTGAGGAGCTGACGGAATGGTTTGGCCGCGAGCATGTGACGCTCAGGAAGAACAAGGATAAAAATCCGGACAGCCGTGCCCGTTTTTTCCCGACGACGGGCGGCATTCTGAAAACGATGGACTGCTCGGCGGCCGGTTATACCTATCTTGCCATCGACGGTGTGGAGAACTGCATGGCGGCGCTGCGCGACATCGAGGAGGGAAAGCTGCATAAATGCTTCATCGAGATGTCCGCATGCGTGGGAAGCTGTGTGGGCGGTCCCGTTATGGAGAAATATCACCGTTCTCCCGTGCGCAGCTATATCGCCGTATCCGAATATGCCGGCAAAAACGATTTTGACGTTTTGCAGCCGGAAAGACAGGATACCGAAAAGCATTTTGAATACATAGAGCGCAAGCTGAAAATGCCGACGGAAACCGAGATTACGGAAATTCTCCGTCAGATGGGGAAAACGAAGCCGTCGGATGAGCTTAACTGCGGTTCCTGCGGATATGATACGTGCCGTGCGAAGGCGGTGGCAATCTATCAGGGAAAAGCGGAAATTTCGATGTGTCTGCCGTATCTCAAAGACAGAGCGGAGAATTTCTCGGATAACATCATCAACAATACGCCGAACGGCATCGTCGTGCTGAACGAAAACTTGGAGGTTCAGCAGATTAACCGCGCGGCGCTGGGACTCATGAACATTTCCCGTGCGTCGGACGTCATGGGAGAGCCGGTCGTCCGCATTTTGGATCCGAAGGTGTTCATGGATGTGAAAAACACGGGGCGCGGCGTATCGGGACAGCATGTCTATCTTGCCGAATATGACCGCTATGTGGAGCAGACCGTTGTTTTCGACAAGGAGTACCGTATTCTTATCTGCATCATGCGCGATGTGACCGATGAGGCGATCGAGCGTGAGAAAAAAGAGGAAATGAGCCGTCAGACGGTTGAAATCGCGGATAAAGTGGTCGATAAACAAATGCGGATCGTCCAGGAGATCGCGTCTTTGCTCGGTGAGACGGCGGCCGAGACGAAGATTGCGCTCACGAAATTAAAGGAGTCGATAGCGGATGAATAATCTTTGTGCGGATATCGGTTATCGAAGCGTCAACCATTACGGAGAAGAGCTGTGCGGCGATCATGTCGATGTCATCGAGCAAAACGACGGTTCGACGGTGATCGTGCTTGCGGACGGTCTCGGAAGCGGCGTCAAGGCGAGCATACTTTCGACATTGACGGCCAAAATCATATCCACGATGATTTCCGAAGGCCTTTCCATGGAGGACTGCGTATCGACGATTGCGGCCACACTTCCGGTGTGTTCCGTGCGCGGTGTTGCGTATTCGACCTTTACGCTGATTCGGATTGTGAACAATGAATACGCCGAGATTCTTCAATATGATAATCCGTTGGTCATTCTTCTCAGAGACGGACACGGCGTTGAAATTCCGAAAACGGAACTGAATATCGGCGGAAAATCGATTTATCGTTCCCGAATCAAGCTGCAAGAGAATGATATTTTCATCGCCATGAGCGACGGCTGCATCCATGCGGGTGTGGGACTTGCGCTCAATTTCGGCTGGGACAGAAAGGACATCATCTCCTATATGGAGACGTTTTACGACGTCGGCTTTACGGCGAAAACGCTTTCCACGATTCTTCTCGACGAATGCAACCGTCTGTATGACGGGAAGCCGGGCGACGACACCACGGTGTGTACGGTTAGGATCCGAAAACGGGCGCCGATGAATCTTTTGTTCGGTCCTCCGTCGAACAGAGACGACTGCGATAAAATGATGTCGCTTTTCTTCTCCAAGGAGGGCGGACATATCGTGTGCGGAGGAACGACGTCGTCGATTGCCGCGCGTTATCTCGGCAAAACGGTGCGCACGGAAATGAATTTCGTCGATCCGGAAATCCCTCCGATTGCGCATATCGACGGTGTCGATCTTGTGACCGAGGGCGTCATCACAATCAATCGGGTGCTCAAATATGCGAAGGATTATATCAAGGATAACGAATCGTATAAAGAGTGGAGTTACCGACAGGACGGCGCCTCGATGATCTGCCGGATGCTTTTTGAGGAGGCGACCGATATCAATTTTTATGTCGGACGTGCGATGAATCCGGCACATCAGAATCCCGATCTGCCGATCAACTTCAATATTAAGATGCAGCTTGTTTCCGAGCTCTCCGAATGTTTGAAGAAAATGGGAAAACGAATCAAAGTCAGTTATTTCTGATATGGATATTTGAGGGAAGGAAGGTATCGGCTGTGAGAAAATTTGATACCAAAGTACAGCATTTGAAATATAAGGTGCTCCGCGAGGTTGCGCGGCTTGCATGGCGTGACGAGCTTCTTGAACACATCGTCGATATTCCCAAGACGATTGTGCCGGGGAATGAGGCGACCATGCGCTGCTGCATCTACAAGGAGCGGGCGATTCTTTCGGAGCGAGTGAAGCTTGCCATGGGCGGGGACCGCGCCAATCCCAATGTGATTGAGGTCATCGACATCGCATGTGACGAGTGTCCGGTCGGCGGCTACAAGGTTACGGAGACCTGCCGCGGGTGTCTTGCGCACAGATGTGAGGATGTTTGCCGCCGCGGCGCCATTACGTTTGACGAGGCACATGTCGCGCATATCGACAAGTCGAAATGCGTAGAATGCGGACAGTGCGCGAAGGTGTGTCCTTATGGCGCGATTATGGACTTCAAGCGTCCCTGTGAGCGGTCCTGCAAGGTTGGCGCGATTTCCATGCGCGAGGATAAGGCCGCATCCATCAACAACGACAAGTGCATTTCCTGCGGCGCTTGCGTATATCAATGCCCGTTCGGTGCGATATCGGATAAATCTTATATTCTTGACGTGATCGATTTGCTGAAAAAGAGCGGCGGCAATGAAAACTTCAAGGTGTTCGCCGTTGTTGCGCCTTCGATATCCAGTCAGTTTACTTATGCAAAGCTCGGTCAGGTGATCAGCGGCATCAAGGCGCTCGGCTTCCATACGGTTGTGGAGGCGGCACTCGGTGCGGATATGGTGGCGTATAACGAAGCTGCCGAGCTTGCCGAGAAGGGATTCCTTACAAGCTCTTGTTGTCCCGCGTTTGTGTCCTATGTGCAGAAAGCGTTTCCGGATCTTGCGCCGTATGTATCTCACAATCTTTCTCCGGTCGGAACGATTTCAAAATATATCAAGGAAACGACGCCGGGTGCCAAGATTGTTTTTATCGGTCCGTGTACTGCAAAGAAAATGGAATTTCGCAAGCCGGAGGTTGCGCCTTACATAGACAGCGTGATCACGTTTGAAGAGCTTCAAGCCCTGTTTGACAGCAAGGATATCGATATCACATCGCTCGGCATGGACGTGCTCGACAATGCCTCTTATTTCGGCAGAATTTTTGCCCGCTGCGGCGGACTTTCGGATGCTGTGGCGGAAGCCTTGAAGGAGCAGGGCGTTGACGACTTTGATTTGAAAGCGGTTTCCTGTGATGGAATTGAAGCGTGCCGAATGGCACTTTTGAAGGCGAGCAAGCGCGTCTTGGATGGCAATTTCATTGAAGGTATGGCCTGTGTGGGCGGCTGTATCGGCGGTGCAGGCTGCTTGACGCATGGCGAGAAGAACAAGGCTGAGGTCGATAAATACGGCAGGGAAGCGCTTGAAAAGACCATTCAGGACGCTATCGGCGTTTTGAATATCCAAGAAAAATGAAAAGAGAACAAAAAACGATCGGAGCGATCCGATCGTTTTTTGAACAGTAAAAAGGCACATTCAAAAGAATGTGCCTTTTTATTTAAAACTGTCAGTATTTTCTATTATGATTTTTTCTTTTTCTTATTCAATACGATGATTACGACGACGACAACGGCTACGACAACAACGACCGCAGCAATGATGCCGATAATAAGACCTGTGGAAGAACCGCCGCCGTTATTATTGGAGTTTGTCGTAGAAGGAGTGGAGTTGTCTGTGTCGATGATGCTGCCGTCTACGGTGACAGTCAGTGTGGTGCTCAAATCGATTCCGTCGATATCGGAAACGATTCTGACGGTTTTTTCACCGGGCTCGCTCGAATCAAATCTAACCTTGTAATCTTCCGATTTCATCACAACTTTGGTATCATCGGCATAGACGAGAGAAACTGTCATACCTGTCGCATCAAACTGTTCTCCAACCGTATAGGTGGTTTTGAGCGGCTCTGCGGTTACTTCCATCTTTACGGGCGCTTCCACTTTTACAGTTACTTCTTTTGTAATATTGATGCCAAGTGATGTATCCGAAGCCGTTCCAGTGATGGTTGCAGCTACATTTCCAGGTGTTTTGGTATTGCAGTTGACGGTGAAATCCAAACTTGTCTGTGTATCCGTATCTCCGCTCAATTTTTTTGAGCCGTCGTTGTATACAAGGTAGATTTCAAAGTTATCCGCCGTCAGCGTGTCATTATAACGGAATTCCTTTTCAGGAGTTGCAATTTCCAAATCGACAACATTGATAATTTCGATTTCAAATGGAACCGAATAGCCATAATAATTGGCTGTTAAGGTTTTCGTACCAACCGACTTATAATCTCCTGTACAGTTGAACAGAGAAGGAGGAATATCGGAATTCGAAGTTCCGTCGGCATAGTTTACTTTGAATTTAAAATTGTTTGGGACAAAAGTATCCCCTAAGGCTGCAAGTTCATAAACCTTGGATTCCGGCTCTTCTACGATTTCTATACTGTCGATTCCGATTACTTTTACGTTATAGGAAACGGACTGCGAACCGAATTTCAGGGTTACAGGCGTGCTTTCAGAAGCGGTTCCGAGATTGGCGCTTGTGCTTGCACTGTCAAGGATTTCCGATGTGCCGTCTGTATAGGTAGCTCTCAGCTGAAGACCGGTAAGGTCGATGGATTCGCCGGCATAATATTCCGTTTTTGTGGGAACGGAAAGAATCTCGAGGCTGGCGATGCTCTCTTCTTTTAATTCAAGGTCACTTTTATAATTGGTGACATATTCTTTGCTGCCGATTACGATGTAGTCGATATCGATCGCAGCGCCGACATAAGAACCCGTGCCGTCGGTTACGTTATAGCCGAACGGGAAGAGAACAAGCTCGGACAGAAATCCTCCCCAGCGGGACTGAGGGACGCCGTCATCATTTTTGGTCAGAAGATCCGCGTAGTTGGTCGCACTGTTGATGTCTCTCATGCTGAAAATATAGGTTTCCCATTCGCTGGAGCCGGAGACATATTTTTTACCGTTGGCGTCCTCATAAAGATCCGAAGTCGTAGCAGATACTACCTTATAGTTATTGGTTGCGTTGGTTGCGAAAGCGAACGTGAATCTCGGGGAGGAGCTATAGTTTCTGACGCGGATCTTTACATATTCCGCCTGATTGTTGGTCTCCGCACCGATCTGCATGTTTTTCTCATGATATTCATCGATGATAAAAGAGAGTCCCGGCGTGGTATTGGCGCCTGTTACTTCAAAATGGAGCACCTCGCCGTTTTCGATCAGGGACCATGTGGTGTTGTTTAAGTAAGAGTTGTATTTTTTAAAACATGGCGCGATAACATTGCCGTCCTCATCGATGGGCTGGTTGTAGTTGGAGCCGTCGATTACGAGGGTCTCGCCGTACTCGTCAAGACGCTCGTTCTGCTCCCATTCGCCAGTTTCCTCGTTGTATCTTGCCCACAGCGATGTGGTATCCGCAGAAAAGTCAAGAAAGTCGAGGCAGTAAATACCGCTTTCAGTCTTTGTGATAGCAGCTGCGGAGGTGAGCATCGATACGGAACCCAACACGAACAGTACCGATAAGAAAACCGATAAAATTTTTTTCATAATAAAAATTCCTTTCTGGAAAATTTTTTACACAATTATTATAGCATTCTGTCGAGAAAAAGTCAATATGCAATCTTGTTTCTTGTAAATTTTGATTGTAAGGCTTTAAAAGGATTCCAGCATGTCGACTCTTCTCTGGTGCCGTCCGCCGAGGAACTCGGCGTTAAGGAAAGCGTCCGTAATCTGTACCGCTTTTTCAAAGGGAAGGATACGCGCGCCGAGGCACAGAACATTGGCATCGTTGTGCTGACGGGTGAGCGCGGCGGATTCTGTGTCGGAGCAAAGCGCCGCGCGGATTCCCTTGTGCTTGTTCGCGGCGATGCTCATGCCGATTCCGGTTCCGCAGATCAGAATGCCGAGCGCACATTCGCCGCTTGTTATTTTTCCGCATACGCGGTCGGCATATACCGGATAATCCACGGATTCTTCCGTATCGGTCCCGAGATTGATGCAGTCGTATCCCTGCTTTTCGAGATGCTCGATGAGCCTTTTTTTGTAGTCCACGCCGGCATGATCCGACGCGATTGCAAGTTTTGTCGCCATATTTTGTTCCTCCCGTTTCTCCGGTCTTTTCCGGAAATGACATAATTTTTATATGGTGCGCCCGGCAAGCTCGCGCTCCGCCTGCGACGGACGCAGATATTCCGGTCTCAAAAGCACATCCGTAAGGATCGATTTGTCCTCGGCGAGGCGATAGCTTTCAAGCGCTGCCAACGCGACGCCATATCCGCTTTGCCATCTTGCATGCTTTGGCGTTTCCCTCATGAAGGGCAGAGACATTGCCTCTATGATTCCGTAGCCGTCTCCGGTGAAATAGACCGGCTTGTCATAAGCATCGAGCCTTTCCGAAAGCTCCTCTGCCGAAATCAGGCTGTCCGGCATCAGTCGGATGAGCCTTCCGCCCTGCGGCTTAAAGACCGCCGTATACAGCTGTCCGCGCCTTGCGTCCATGACGGGACAAATGAGCGCGTCGATGCAGAAAGACGCGATGCCCCGCGCCATGGCTTCCAGCGTGGAGACGCCGACGCAGATTTTGTTTTTGCCGAATGCAAGCCCCTTGACGGTCGAGATGCCGATGCGCACGCCGGTGAAGGAGCCGGGACCTGCGGAAACCGCCATCATATCGATGTCGTCGATTGTCACTCCCGAATTCCTCATGAGGTCCCGTATCATGGGAAGCATGGTTTGACTGTGAGTGAGTCCGGATTTTTGAGAATAAACGGCGATGGGCTCGTCATTCTCACAGAGGGCAGCCGAGGCGACCGTTGCCGATGTGTCGATTGCCAGTATTTTCATTTCTGCTCAGCTCCTCCTTTTCCGGGCTTGCGGTCGATGGTAATGCGGCGGGCTTCCGTGTCGCTTTCCATCTTCTCGATTGTGACGGCGATATATCCCGCCGGCAGCCACGGGAGGATTTTTTCGCTCCATTCGGCAAAGCAGATACCGGCGCCGCCGGTATAATCGTAATATCCCGTCGCATAAAGCGATTCCTCGTCGTCGATGCGGTACATGTCGAAGTGGTAGACGGGAATTTTCCCGGGATACTCGTTTACAATCGTATAAGTCGGACTCTGGACCCGTGCGTTCGGTGCGAGCTTGTGTGCCGCACCGCGGATAAAGGCCGTTTTCCCGACGCCGAGATCGCCGAACATGGCGACGAAATCGCCGGCATGCAGGGCTTTTGAAAATTCAAATCCGAGCATTTCCGTCTCTTCGGTGCTTTTGGTCAAATAAATTTCCGGTGTCATTTTAAATTCCGTATCTCAAAAAATCATTTTATTTTTGCCAGCCGTTGCAGTCCTTGGCCCAAGGAAGCGCAGAGCGCCGTGATGTCCTCTTCCGTATTCTGTATGCCGAGCGAGATGCGGACGGTTGCGTCCGCATCGGCAGCGGAGAGTCCGAAAGAGCGCAGAACATAGCTTGCATGTCCGGTGTTCGAGGAGCAGGCGGAGCCGCTCGAAACGTATACGCCGTCCGCCGAGAGACTGTGCAGCAGCGTTTCGCTGCGGATGCCGGGAACGGTGAGGCTGATGATGTGATTCGCAATCACCGCGGTTTGCGGACGGTTAATCCGAACTCCATGGCCGGCAAATGCAGAGATTCCGTTTTCCAGCCTTTCGCGCAGCCGTGCGGTGCCGGAAAGAAAAGAGGGAAGCGTTTTGGCTCCGTATTCCGCCGCCGCGCCGAAGCCGGCGATTCCTGCGACGTTTTCCGTGCCGGAACGAAAGCCGCGTTCCTGTCCGCCGCCGAAAACGACGGGGGAAAGCGCACGGGTTTTGATGATTTTATCGTTGATATAGAGGGCTCCGACGCCTTTGGGACCGCCGATTTTGTGCGCACTGAGCGTCACCATGTCGGCGGCGACGGCGGGGCAGATTTCCGTTTTCAGAAAGCCTTGGACCGCATCACAATGAATCAGTACGTCCGGATTTGCCGCTCTCGCCGCCGCCGCGACGGCGGCAATATCGTTCACCGCTCCGGTCTCGTTGTTGACAAGCATGGCGGAAACAAGAATGGTATCCGGCGAAAGCGCCTTTCCGTATGTGTCCATGTCCCATACGCCCTGCGGGGATGGAATTTTGACGATTTGAAAGCCCAGCGCTTCCAGATGGTGCGCCGTTTCGACGACCGACGGATGCTCGGTTTCCCCGATGATGATTTTTTTGCCGCGGTTGCGGCTTTTTGCCATAGCGCTGCCGATTAGGGCGAGATTGTTCGCCTCCGTCCCGCTTGCGGTGAAAATCAGATTTTCCGGCTTTGTGCGCAGTCCCGATTTTGAGGGGCAAAGCGCGGCCAAAATTTTCATTCGCGCTTCCGTCACGATTTTTTCCGCTTCCAGTCCGAGTGTATGGAGAGAGGACGGATTTCCGTAGACATGGCGCATCACAAATTCCATTTTTTCATAGGCGGCGGCGCAAAGCGGCGTCGTCGCGCTGTTGTCGAGATAATGTTCCGTCATAAGCTTTATCCGCGTTTTTCAGAATACAAAGTTCTGAACCATGGAGGACACCTCTTCGAGATGCTCCGAGAAAACCGATTCCGCGGCGGTGTAGGTGAAGATATACAGATATCCCCCGTTGAGCGTGAAGTATTGCAGAATCTTATAGGTCACGCCGTCGCTTTCCACGGTATACACATATTTTACGCAGCCGATTTGCTGTTTGCCGAAGCGCTGGTTTTCGGTGCTGCATTCTTCCTCAATCAGAGCCGTATTTTTAAAGGTGGACTGCACCTTTGCGTAATAATCGGTTCTGAAATATTCGTCGGCGTTTTTATAGCTGCCGCTCGGCGCCATCGTCTGCATGGAAACATTGCTGTTGTCGTTTGTCTTGGCTGTCAGTATGCCCGTCGAGATGTCGGGAATCCAATCCTCGGGAATATAAAATTTATAGTTCACAAAATCGCTGTCCAAGAGCTTCATTCCGCTGGGCACCTCGGAGTTATTGTTTCCGCAGGAGCAGAGAAGGAGAGCGGCTATGGCAGCCACGAGAACGGCCGATATGATTTTTTTGATATGAGTCATTGCATTTTCCTCTTTATTTTGTGATTCCTTTTAAGCAAAATCAGCATTTTTTATAATTATTCAATATTATATCATATATTTTATAGTCCTGTCAATCTGAAAGCCGTGAAAAAACTGTAAACACTTTGCAGGGAAATCTTCCGCCCGAAATTAAAAATAAGTATTGCAATCGGCGGGAAAATCTGATATAATAATCAAAGCGAGATATGAAATCAGGTCATACCGGCCGGGGAGTTAGCGGTGCCCTGCACCTGCAATCCGCTGCAGCAGGGGTGGTTTCCCATTTTGAGGGATGATTTTGTGTGGTCTGCGCCGTATCGCCCCCGCGATGACGGGTGGGTCTCGTGCAATCGGTGGCTGTGAATCATGTCAGGCGGGGAACCGAGCAGCATTAAGCAGTTTAACCGATGTGCCACGAGGCGGCCTGCCCCGAGCGGGGAATACGGCTCACGCATGTAAGGTCCTTTCGATTTTTGGGTGTATGACCTGATTTTGTATCCCGCTTTTTATTTTGAGGCAGAGGAGGAGTTTTCATGTATCAGGCGCTTTACCGCAAATGGCGTCCGACCGTGTTCGACGATGTTGTGGGCGAGGAGCATGTCACGTCCATTCTGAAAAGCGAGGTTGAGAACGGGAAAATTTCTCATGCGTATCTCTTCTGCGGGCCGCGCGGCACGGGAAAGACCACCTGCGCGAAAATCATCGCCAAGGCGGCGAACTGCGAGCATCCCGAAAACGGGAATCCCTGTGGGAAATGCCCGTCCTGCCTTTCCATCGACGCGGGGCGCACGACGGATATCATTGAAATGGATGCCGCCAGCAACAACGGTGTCGACAACATCCGCGACCTGCGCGACGGCGTGATTTATACGCCGGCTGACCTTCGGTACCGCGTCTATATCATAGATGAGGTCCATATGCTTTCCATTTCGGCATTCAATGCGCTGCTCAAAACCTTGGAGGAGCCGCCGGAGCATGTCATCTTTATTCTTGCGACGACGGAGCTTCATAAAATCCCGACGACGGTGCTTTCGCGCTGTCAGCGCTTTGATTTCCACAGGGTTTCCTTGGAAGCGATTGTGGGACGGCTTGAAACCGTCTGCGCGGGCGAGGGCATTTCCGCGGAGCCCGCGGCATTGGAGCTTATCGCCGGGCTTTCGCAGGGAGGGCTGCGCGATGCGCTCAACATGCTCGAATACTGCGCCGGCGAGAGCGGAACGATTACCGCCGGAAATGCGGAGAGACTGCTCGGCGCTTCGTCACGCGCACTTCTCGCATCGCTTGCCGGAGCCGTTGCCGCCCGTGAAGCGCATGCGGCATTGGCTGTCATCGACGACGTTTATCTTTCCTCCCGCGACATCGCGGTTTTTTGGCGGGAGCTGATTTCGTTTTACCGCGATATGCTTGTCGCTCTTGCGGTCAGAATGGAAGGCGTCCGGGATGAGACGGTGAAAAGCGCGGCGGGCGCTTATACGCTTCCGCGATTGTTATATGTGACGGAAATTTTTATTTCCGCCGAATCGGACATGCAGAAAAATCCGACCGGCGCCAAGCTGTATGCGGAGATGGCGCTGATTCGTGCCTGTGACAGCTCCTTGTCCGCGGAACCGTCGGCGCTTCTCGAAAGAATCTCGGCGCTTGAAGACAGGCTGGCGGGCGGAAATGTGGTGATTTCCGCACCTTCGGCACCGGTGGAAACGCCCTCTCCCGTACCGGAAGATATCCCACGGATATCGAAGAAATCCGTTTCCGCCGAACCCCCAAAAGAGGCAGCCCCCACTCCGCCGCCTTCGCCGGAAAAAGAAAAATCCCACGGCAAGCAGCTGCGGGGCTTCCGGAAATGGCCGGAGGTGGTGAGAAAGCTGTCCGCCACGGAGGCTTTGATTGCGCCGTTTTTACAGACGGCGTCTGCTTATGAGGGCTCGGACGGACGGTTTTATATCTATTTTGAAAATTCCTTTGCCGTCTCTCTTCTGAACGATGACCGCAAAAAGTCGGTCTGTGCGGCAATCAATGCCGCCGGCGGAAGCTGTCAGCCGACGGACCTTGTCGGCGCGGTGAGAGAGGATGCGGGCGGTCTTCGCGAGCCGATCGACGATCTTGTGGAGATGGACGGCGTGACGGGAGATGGCGGGGCGCTTTGATTTTTGCGAAACCATCAATAAACATTATGAAGGAGAATTGAGAAACATGAAGGCAAGAGTACCACAGGGACCCTCTATGAATGCCATGCTGAAACAGGCGCAGAAGATGCAGGAGGATATGGCGGCGCTTCAAGCGGAGCTGGAAACGCGCGAATATGAAATATCCGCCGGCGGCGGAGCGGTTAAGATCAAAATAAACGGCAAAAAGGAAATCCTGTCGATCGATATCGCGCCGGAGATTGTGGATCCCGAGGATGTGGAAACGCTTTCGGATATCCTGACGGCGGGCATCAACGAGGCGATCCGCCGCGTGGAGGAAACCTCTCAGCGCGAGATGGAAAAAATCACGTCGGGAATGCCCGGTATGCCCGGACTTTTCTAAGATAGGCGGGCTGCTTTTTATGGAGTATATTCTTCCGCTTCAAAAGCTGATCGAGCAGTTCTGCCGTCTTTCCGGCGTCGGGCAAAAGACGGCTGTCCGATATGCTTTTTCCGTGCTTGAAATGAGCGAGGAGGACGCGAGGGCGTTCGCGGACGCGATTGTTGCGGCAAAGCGCGATATTATGAGATGCGAGATTTGCGGAAACCTGAGCGACAAACCGATTTGCAGCATTTGCTCGGACGAGCGCCGCAGCCGTTCGGTCGTCTGCGTGGTCGAGGACGCGAAAACCGTCATGGCGCTGGAAAAGGTAAAGGAATACCGCGGCACCTACCACGTGCTGGGCGGCGCAATCTCGCCGATGGACGGCGTGGGTCCCGACGATTTGCGGATAAAAGAGCTTTTGGAACGGATTAAAACGGGAGAAATCGAGGAAATTATCATCGCTACCAATCCCAACATCGAGGGAGAGACGACGGCGATGTATCTTTCAAAGCTGATATCGCCTCTCGGTGTCCGGGTGACGAGGCTCGCATACGGCGTGCCGGTCGGCGCGGACCTCGAATACGCGGACGAGGTGACGCTCCTGCGCGCGCTCGACGGCAGGCGCGATATTTAAGAAAACAGCAGACGGCAGACGAGAGAGGAAAAAAACACGCAGAACAGCATTGCGGCAAAAGCCGCGGGCAGAGCATGGCGCGTTTTTTTGACACCGACCGACGCAAAATATACCGCGGAAACATAAATAATCGTATCCGATGAGCCGAGAAGGACGGACGCGACCTTGCCCGCAAAGCTGTCGGCGCCGTATTTTTCAAACAGCTCCGCGATCATCGCGTTGGAGGCGCTGCCCGATACCGGACGCATGATAACAAGAGGCAGAATTTCGGAGGGAATCCCGATTTTTTCACAGACGGGCGCGATGAGGCCTGCAAGATAATCGACAAAGCCGGAGGCGGACAGCATGGAAACCGAAACCATCAGAATAATCAGGGTCGGCAGAAGATTTTTGCAGATTTTGATGCCGTCTTTTGTCCCTTCGAGAAAATTGTCAAAGGTTGTCTTTTTGGAGAAGAGAAGGGCTGCTCCCACGATTACAATCACGCCGCAGATGACGGCGGATGCGAGAATTTCCATTATGACCGCTCCGGTTTCGTGCTGATATTTTTTTGTTTTTTATCTTTGGATGGCGACGCTTTTGCTTTGATTCCGCCTCGGGAAAAGACGGCGAAGGCTTTTGCGAAAAAGACGGCGACCACTGTACATACCGCCGAGCAGATCCAGACGGGAATCAGGATTTCAAACGGATTTTCCGAGCCTGCCGCGCGGCGCAGCGCGATCAGTGTCGTCGGCATAAGGGAAATCGCACAGGTATTCATGACGACGAACGTGACCATGTCGTTCGAGGCCGTATCGCTGTTTCCGTTTGCCTTGCTCATCTCCTGCATGGCTTTGATTCCCATAGGGGTGGCGGCATTTCCGAGTCCCAGCATATTGGCGCTGATATTGGCGGCGACCTCTTCCGTTGCGATGTCGTTCCGGCAGGTTTCCGGAAAAATGAATTTTAAGATGGGCGATATGATTTTCGCGACCATTCGGCAAACGCCGATGTCTTCGAGCACGCGCATGACACCGCTCCAAAGTCCCATCACACCGACAAGCGCAATCGTGAGTGTGACCGCTTTCGACGCTCCGTCAAGAATCGCACCTGCAAGCTGCGACAAATTTCCAGTGAAAATTGCAAAAAGTAAGGAAATTATGCTGATTATTGAGAATATTTTACCTAAAATTGCAATCACCGCCCTTTTATTTTTGTATATTTCGACGAAATTTAAGAAATTTATTTACAATTATTGACAAAATTAACACCGCATGGTATACTAAAAAAAACAAAATAAATTTTTAAGCATAATGGAGGATTGAGCCATGAAATCGACTGGCATTGTCAGAAGAATTGATGAGCTTGGAAGAATTGTTCTTCCGATTGAAATCAGAAAGAACCTAAATCTCGGAAGCCGCGATGCGGTGGAAATCTTTGTGAACGAGGATACGATCGTTTTGAAGAAATATGAACCGGCATGCATCTTCTGCGGAAGCATGGATAACGCCTCTTTGTTCAGAGGGAAGATTATTTGCGATAAGTGTCTCTCGGAATTGAAGAAAACCGAGTGCGATGGTGCGGATTCATAATATTTCTATTCAAAGCTACATAAAAAAATCACGCATTTTTATAAATGCGTGATTTTTTATATTTCTTTTGCGGTCAGTCGGATCAAAAGTCCGATGTCATCCGGTTGTATTTTTGCTTCATGTGCCGCGCGGTTGCGCCGGATCTCTCCGCATTTTTCGCAGCGGTGTACAATCACATATCCTTTTTTGACATCCGGTTCTGCTTTGATAGGGCGCATAATGCCGCCGCAGGGATTGGCTCTGTCACCGGGGTTGATATCCACGTGAAGGGAACACAGACATCGAGGACAATGGTTGCGCGAGCTGTAACCGAGCGGCTTCACCTCCAAACCGCAGTTTCGGCATATAAAAGAATCGTCGTTTTTGGAAAACCGTTTCTGCTCCATAAAACCTCCGCGTGCTTTTCGGACGAATTTTTGATGCTTATAGGATAATCCGAGTTTCGATATTTGTCAAGTACTTTTCTTGACACCATGTCATGACTGTGATATAATATTTGACAAATGTGAATACTATTTTAGAGAGTTTTATTTATCAATTCTGGGAGGGATACATTATGCCTACACATGGCGGCGGAGGATTTGGCGGCGGTGGCCGCGGAGGAGGCGGGTTTGGCGGCGGCAGACCCGGCGGAGGATTCGGCGGAGGAAGACCGCCGATGGGAGGACGGCCCCCGATGGGCGGTCCGAGACCGCCGCGCGGCCCGAGATTCTTCTGGGGACCTCGATGGGGCTTCGGTCCGCGATATCGCGGCGGCTGTTTTTCCTTTGTCATGGTATTTGTAGTGATTATTGTGCTGGCCATATTTCTCGGCATATTTTCCTTTTGCGGAAGCCGCACCGGCACGCGGGATGATAACGGCATCACACAGTCTACTGTGAACAGAACGCCGATGAGTGCAAGCCTTGTTACGCCGATTGATACCTATTTTGAGAGCAAAAGCGGCAAATTTCAGATAACGGACGATCTTTCCGTTACGGATGCGATGCGGTATTTTTTCGATAAGACAGGCGTTCAGCCTTATCTTTATGTGCTCGATGAAATCGACGGTGATACGCGTCCTACGACCTCCGCCGTCATGAACGAGGGCTTTCGCCGGTATGCGGAGCTTTTCGGAAGCGATGAGGGACATCTGCTTGTCACCTTGTTTTATTACAGCAACTATGAATACGATTTTTATGTGGATTTGATTGTCGGAGACAATGCCGTATCCGTTATGGATTCCGAAGCGTGCCAAATTCTGCGGGATAATATGATTTATTATCTTGAACGGAATTATACGGTCGACGAGGCTGTGGAGCAGGCGTTTCGCGCGGCGGCGGATAACATCATGGGCGGAGCGAAAAAGTCGGGAAGCGGAAGTATCCTCACGCCTATTGTTATCATTTTGATTGTTGCGGCGGTGATTGCGCTTGTGGTGTATTTTGTTCAGAAGAAAAAACGCGGCAGCGACGGCACGGAAAATCAGAGCTATGGCGACGGTGTCTACCGCGGATAAAACAAACCGGAGTGGATTTCACTCCGGTTTGTTTTATCTTTTTATGGAGTATATATAAAACTTGACTCAAAATAATAGTTGGTTTTATTCATTGTAGTTTTATTCAAATATACACCGAATTTATCAGTTGTTGTCCAAGCAAAAACAGGAGTAGAACTCAGGACTTTCTTTGTGTGAACATATTTGACATGGACTGTTAACATGTGAGGATTATCTTCTTTCGGATCTCGCGCTTTTCCACGCATATAGATTTGAATATAATTTACTTTTAGATCCGTATCATTGTTGGGAAGATCCCAGGTATAATAGAATCCACCTGGTTCTACTGATAAATCAGTATCTGTTTTTATAGGGGCATTGAAAATGAGACTGTTGCCATTAGCATCAATTACTTGATAATACATGGAAGAATAATAGTCTGCTCCAGCGCTATTTTTTGCTGGCCATATACAAATAGGAGCAGCGATTGACATTGCATCCACCAACCGATTGTTTGGCATTGTCAGCCATTCATACCAAGTATGAAAATTGTACCAGCCCTTTTCATCGGATGATGCAGACGGTTCTAGATAAACGCATGAAATTGTCATTCTCATATATTCTCCATCTGTCCAATTTTCCCAATTATCGTTTGATGACGTCGAAACATAGTTGTTGTATTGCTGGACGGCATTCATGCATTCTTCTTCGCTGACAATGACGGAGACACCATCATCGTTAACTTTTAGATAGGCAATGTCGGTTCTAATACTGATTGCGTTTTGAAGTATGGCATCAATTTCTGAATCGGACATTCCGTTAATTGTTTTTTCATGAAATCCGATTTGCTTTAATATTTTAATGTTTTGAGTTTTTTCACTTAGTCCGTTTTCATTCAATACATTGCGTAATTTTTTCAAATTAAATGTGTTCATGAAATAGGATGTTACGTTGTTTTGTCGACTTATTGTGGTATATTCCGTGTCGGATATTTCGATTTTATTCGGATATTCTCTATCAATTGCGATGATGTTGAGTGAGTTCACAAACAATAATGTGAGAACGACAAAAAAACTTAAAGCCTTTATGTATTTTTTCATATTATCTCCTTTCTTTTATGTTTCGGTTCTATCTCGTGTATTCCTAATTTTTTTGCAGAATTTTCTATCTGAAACGAACCAAACGATCCATGCGGTGATGAAAAATGCAATACCTAAGCCCAAAGTGATATAGTAGGCATACTGTGCGGCTAATGCTTCAGATAATGATATTACTTCAATATTATTGCGGTAAATTGCGCACATAAGAACCTGATAATAGCGTATAAAATGGGACATAACAGCGAAAAACATAAAAAATACAGAAGTAAAAAAGTATTTGGTCGACTTCATTTCTGCCGCCTTTCTTTATGGGAAATACATGGTTGCACTCATTGTGGTATAACAATTTTGAGCAGATATGACATGAAAAAGCCTTATTTTTGTAATATAATAACATATAATTTGTTTTAAAATATTAACAAAATGTTGATATTTTAAATTATCACATAAAAATTTAAAAATAAATAAATTTTAACAAAAAAACAAACCCCCGCCGGAGCCGGCGGGGGAAGAGTGTTATTCAGACTTGTTTTTGTCGTTTGTTTCGGTTGTACTGTTTTTCGAGGCGGCTGGTTTGTCCTTGACGACCCACCCGAGGATGAAAAAGACGAGGAAGAGAATGAAAAATATGCAAGGATAAAAATATTTAGAAAATAAATCGGGTGTTTGGTTAAAGGAGAACATTAAAAACAACGCAACATTAAAAAAGATGAGGGATGTAAAAAAGAATTTAATACTTAACATATTTCGTTTCATAAAAATCTCCTATGAAGATATTATGGTGTATAATCATAAATAAGATTAAAATAATAATCATTTGAGTGAGAGGCAAATTGCGTATTAAGAGATACTCCAATTTCTCCTGTTACTAAATTCCAACCGAAAGATGGTGTAATATCCAGTGCAGAATATGTGTGAACATATCGTAGATAAGTACCTACGGCTGTCGATATATTATATTGAGTAATGCGCGCACGTGCACGTATATAAATTTGTGTATAGGTTAATTTATAAACGGCCACACCGTCATGATAGTGATTTTCATCTAATTTCCAAGTGTAATACACTCCGGATGATGCTACTGTTAGATCTTGTAATGTTTTTCTTGCGATTTCAGAAGTTACTTGGTTACCATTAGGATCGATTGCTGTATAATATTTTGAAGAAGAATATGCGTCAGTAGCATTAAGTGTATCCCAAGTACACGCAGGTACTGCGATGGACATGGCGTCGGTTTTTCGTTGTTTCGGCATAATCAGCCATTCATACCAAGTGTGGAAGTAATACCAGCCCTTTTGACCGTTCATAGAAGAGGGATCGATATATACACTCGAAACGGTCATTCTCAGATAACCGTCGGACGATGTCCAGTTGCCCCAGCCGTCGTTGTCGCCGGATGCTGTTGCAATCGCATTTTGCTGCGCTTCCATGGCGGAAAGGCAATCCTCTTCGCTGATAACCGAGGTGGTGCCGTCTTCATTGGCTTTCATATAAACGACCTGAATTTGAAAACTGACGGCATCTTCCATCATGAGGTCGATGTCTTCCGGCGCCATTCCGGCAATCGTCTCTTCATGATAGCCGAGCGTTCTCAGGATTTCGACGTTTTTTTCATGTTCTGTCAGCGTCTGTTTTTCAAGATTTCTTTTTAAGGATTTCAGTGCGGATTCGCTCATGGTGCTTTCTATGACGTCGGTTCTTTTTATGGTCGTCACATATTTTGTTTTAGTGACCTCAATGCCATTTTCGGAAAGGAATTCGTTATAGGATGCGCCGATGCTGAGAAAATTCAGGGAAAAGACACAGCAAACAAGCATCAATGCAGATAAGCTTTTTACGATTTTGTTTTTCATATTGCAATCCTTTCATTATCATTATAGTGTGAAATTCGATTTTTTGTTACCGGCACATGAGAGGATATAAATGCTCATGTGCCGTTATATAACAATTTTAAGCGGATATGGCATGGAAAATCCTCCTTTCTGTTAATATAATAACATATATTTCGTTTCAGAATGTTAATAAAATGTTAAAATTACAGATTATTCCATAAAAATTGGAAATAAGCGAATTTTGACAAAAAAACAAACCCCCGCCGGACTTCGGCGGGGGGATAGCTTTTCAACTATATTACTGTTGTTTCATTTCAGCATAGCAGTCACTGCAATAAACAGGTCTGTCGTTGCTGGGCTGGAAAGGAACCTTAGCTTCTTTTCCGCATCTTGCGCATGTGGTCGTGAAGAGCTCACGGGCGGGCTTGGACGCATTTTTCTTTGCGTCGCGGCAGGCCTTGCATCTCTGGGGCTCGTTCTGGAAGCCCTTTTCAGCATAGAATTCCTGTTCTCCGGCTGTGAAAACGAATTCCGCTCCGCAATCCTTGCATACCAATGTCTTGTCCTGATACATGTGTGTTACCTCGCTTTGAATAAATGGTTAAATTTCGCCCCAAGCCGGATTCAGACCGACACCTTTGAAAACAACGCTCTTTGATTAAGCTATTTGGGCATGAACAAAACAAACTTAACGGATTAAATTTGCTTTTTATATAAATCCCCGCAGGGAAATATAACAGGTTTACGATAAAAGTTTCCGCAACTTTGCTTTGATTCGGTGAATAGCGTTGTCAATAGATTTTTTCGGCTTGGACAGGGTCACTGCCATATCCGTATAGGACATATTGCCGAGATAAAGGACGAATACGGATTTTTCAAACTCCGTGAGCATTCCGTCGATTCTGCGATTCAGACTGCAAAGGGACTCTTTATTTAGGATAAGCTGCTCCGGCGTTACGGTATCGAACTCCTCTGGATCGGCATCCATATTGTCAAGGGATTCTGAGCTTTTATTTTCATGAAAGTATCGGATATAAGAGAGAATTCTATTGCGCAGGCAAACCTTTGCATAAGCGCCGAATGTAATATTTTTGGACGGCTCATATGCTATGGCGGCATTGTAGAGCGCGATGGCTGCCTCCTGCTTGATGTCGTCGTATTCGGTTTCGGCAAGAGAAAAACGTTTACAGTATGCTTTTGCCGTGCTTTCAATCAGCGGTGTATAAAGCCGATACATCGCATCAAAAGAAAGAGATTTTCCGTTTTTGACATCCTCCAGCAGACGATCGATATCTTGATTCACTGGATCACAACTTTCAAAATATAATGCTGATTTCTATACGAAACCATTATACCATAAAATTGCAATCTGTCAAGTAAAAAAAACAAGAAAGTTCATATAAATTACGAAAATTTCAATAAATTTTAAGCGATTTTACAGCAATTTATCCGAAAATTATACGGTTTTCTTTTTTTTACGGCCGAAGAAGGTGAGTCTCAACGCATTGCAGACTACAAACAGGGAGCTGACGCTCATTGCGGCGGCGGCGATCATGGGATTGAGCAGAAGCTCAAAAGCCGGATACAACACGCCCGCCGCGACGGGGATTCCAAGCACATTATAGAAAAACGCCCAAAAGAGGTTTTCCTTGATGTTTTTCATGACGGCGCGGGAAAGCTCTATGGCGTCCGCGACAGAGGACAGTCGCCCGCCGACGAGCACGCAGTCGGCCGTTTCCTTGGCGATCTCCGTGCCGGCACCGATGGCGATCGAGGTGCTGGCGAGGGCGAGCGCCGGTGCGTCGTTGATGCCGTCTCCGACCATGACGGTGACATGCTCCGCGGAAAGCTCGCGGATTTCACGTTCCTTGCCGGTGGGGAGAAGTCCCGCGCGGATTTCCTCGATTCCCGTTTCCTTGGCGACGGTCTGCGCCGCGGATTCGCTGTCGCCGGTGAGCATCATGACCTTACAGCCCAAAGCCTTCAATCGGCTTATCGCTTCGCGGCTGTCCGATTTGATTTTGTCCGCCGCAAAGATCACGCCGACGGTCTTTCCGTCATAGGCGACGGCGATCGCCGTTTCTCCCGTGTCCTTATGCGACAGAATGATCCGCTCCGCTTCCGTCGCATCGATTCCGTTTTCCGTAAGGAAATTCGGCTTGCCGACGTATGCCGGTTTGCCGTCGATGCTGCCGGAGATCCCGCGTCCGGCGAACGATTTGAAATCGTCGACTGCGGCGGGGGCGATGTTCAGCTCTTCGGCTTTGGCAATCACCGCACCGGAAAGCGGATGCTCGGAGCTTTTTTCAAGACCGGCCGCGACGGAAAAGAGCATTTTTTCGTCGCCGCCTGTCGCCGCAAAGTCGGATACGGAGGGTGTTCCGTCCGTGATGGTGCCGGTTTTGTCGAGCAGAACATATTCCGCACGGCCGAGCGTTTCCAGCGCCTCGCCGGTTTTAATCAGCACGCCGAGGGACGCGCCCCGTCCGGTTCCGACCGTGATGGCGACGGGGGTGGCAAGTCCGAGCGCACACGGGCAGGAGATGACGAGCACGGATACCGCACAGCGGATTGCGTGTTCGGTGCTGTCGCCGAAAATGAGCCAAACCGCCAGCGTGAGCAGGGAAAGGCCGATGACAATCGGGACAAAGATGCCCGATATTTTGTCGGCGAGCCTTGCGACCGGCGCCTTGGTAGCGCCGGCGTCGGAAACGAGCCTTACGATTTGAGAGAGCGTCGTGTCCTCGCCGACCTTTTCCGCTCTCACGTGCAGGACGCCGCCGGTTACAATCGAGCCGCTGATGATGGAATCGCCGACGGATTTGAGCACGGGAATGCTCTCTCCCGTGAGAGAGGATTCGTCCACAGATGCTTCTCCGTAGACGATTTCCGCATCGACGGGGGCGGTGCCGCCCGGTCGGATGACGACGATGTCGCCGACCTTGATTTCGGCGGTCGGAATCGTTTTTTCCTCGCCGTTTTCAAGAATGACCGATTCGGCGGGAGCAAGCTCCATGAGCATTTTGACGGCTCCCGTCGTCTTTCTTCTTGCCCGCGCTTCGAGCGATTTGCCGACGGTGATAAGGGTGGGAATCATAGCCGCGGATTCAAAATACAGGTTCTCCATATAAGCGTGTGCGGCCTCCGGATCGGTATCGATATTGAGAACGATGAGAACGAAAGTGGCCAGTCCGTAGAGGAAGGACGCGCCGGCGCCGATGGAGATGAGCGTATCCATGTTGGGGGCGCGGCGGATGATCGCGGCGACGCCTCCGGTAAAATATTTCCGGTTGATAATCATGACCGCCGCCGCCAGCACCATCTGAATGCCCGCCGAAATCACGATGCCGTGTCCGGAGAGGAAAGCGGGCATGGGAATCCCAAGCATGTGTCCCATCGAAAAATACATGAGAATCACCGTGAGCAGAATCGAGCTTATCAGTCGGGCGGCGGTGTATTCGCTTTTCGGTTCTTCGTAGGTGAGCGGCCGGTTTTCCATCACCTTTGTGGGATAGCCGGCGGCGGTGACGGCCTCGCAGATTTTTTCTTCGTTCAAAGCGTCTTCCTCATAGGAGACGCTCATCTCGCCCGCAAGCAGGCTGACGGAGACTTCCTCTACGCCGGAAAGCGTCCGCACACAGCGTTCTACCGCGGCGGAGCATGCGGAGCATGCCATATCGGAAACCTTAAATCTTTTTTTCGTCATGGGTTTGACTGTCCTTTCCGTTTCCGTTCAGACGGACTGCACCGACGCGGGAAAGCCTGCCGCTGTGACGGCTTGCGCGATTGTCTCCGCCGTGACGGTATTTTCATCGAATTCCACGGTGAGCGTGCCTGCCGAAAGATCGACATCCGCTTTTTTGACACCGGCAAGCGAGGACGCTTTCGTGCTTACCTTGGAAGCGCAGTGCTTGCAGGCCATTCCCGTTACTTTGAAGGTTTTTTTCATAAAAACTCCGTTCTGCCGCCGGAAGCGGCGTTTTTTTAATAAATATTGGGGATAAGAATATTATTATCCTACTAATTCAATAGTATATCATCCGTGGTAAAAAAAGTCAACCTATAAAGATAAATATTCTGAACGCGGTATAAACGACAAAGGAAACGAGGAAAGCAAAGGCGAGACAGCGCAGGAGAACATAAATCGCTTTTCCCGTTCCGAGCTCCTTGCGGATGGCGGAAAGCGTCGCCGCACAGGGCGCATACAGGAGGGAAAAGGCTGCGAGCGATGCGGCTCCTGCGGGAGACAGCACTGCGGCAAGCCCCTCCGGTATCAGGATTTCGATTGTCGATACGATTGATTCCTTGGCGAAAAAGCCCGCAGCAAGCGCAGATACGATCCGGCCGTCGCCAAGCCCGATAAGGGAAAAGAGCGGAGAGAAAAGTCTGCCGAATGCGGCGAGTATGCTGTCGATGCCGCTCTCGGTGGGGATAAAGCCGGGGGAAACGGCGCTTAAAATATAGATGACGACGCAGGAAAGAAAGACGATTGTGCCGGCACGGACGATAAAATCGCGCAGCTTGCTCCCGATCTCCCGCATGAGATTGTTCACTCTCGGCAGGCGGTATTTCGGAAGCTCGATGGTGAGCGGCGGCGCAGGCTTTCCCGATTTCGACTTGGTGTGAATCAGCGCGGAAACAACGGCAGCCGCGATGCCGAGAGAATAGATGAGAAATGCCGCAAGCGCCGCATGTTTTTCAAAGAATGCGGAAATAATCATAATGAAAACGGGAAAACGGGCGCTGCACGGGATGAACGGCAGGGAATAGATGGCGGTTTCCTTTTCCTCCGGCGCGAGCGTCGCGGTGGACATCACGGCGGGAACCGTGCAGCCGAAGCCGACAAGCATCGGAATAAAGGCTTTTCCCGAAAGGCCGAAAGGACGCAGGGTGCTGTCCATGACGAAGGCGGCGCGCGCCATATAGCCGGAGTCCTCTAAAAGCGCCAGCAGCATAAAGAGAATGGCCGTCTGCGGCATGAAGGAGAGAACGGAGGCAACGCCGGAAAAGATGCCGTCTAAGACGAATCCGCGGATACTTTCCGGCACGCCGAGCCTTGTGAGCAGCTGGTGCAGCCCGTTCCCGAGGATGGAAAAGGCATCCTCCAGCCGGTCGGTGAGATAACTTCCGATGCTCGAAAAGGTGAGAAGAAAGATCACGAAAACAACCGCAAAAAAGAGGGGAATCCCCACGTACGGACGGCATATGATTTTGTCGATTCGGTCGGTGAGAGCGTGCTTTTCACTTCTGCGTCTGACTGTTTTTCCCGTGATTTGCTTGATGATTGCGAATATTTCCTTGCTGTCCGCGCCGCAGCCGAAGGGACGGGCAGGCTCCGGCGGCGCTTCGCATATGCCGGAGATAAGCTCGCGGATTCCGAGGTCCCGTGCGGCGGAGATGGGAAAGACCGGAATGCCGAGCGCCTCGGCAAGCGCGGGAATGTCGATTCGGATTTCCTCTTTTTCCGCTTCGTCCATCATGTTCAGCGCCAGCACAACGCGAACGCCCGCTTCAATCAGTTGAAGCGTCAGATAAAGGCTGCGGTCAAGATTGGTCGCGTCCGCAATGTCGATGATGACGTCATAATTTCCGCTTTTTATGTATCGCTCGGCGACTTTTTCCTCATTCCCATAGGGCGAGAGGGAATAGCAGCCCGGCAGGTCTACGATATCGGCATCTGAATCTGCGAATCGCCGCATTCTTGCTTTTTTGGGTTCAAACGTCACGCCCGCTCGATTTCCGACGGCCTCACCGCTTTTCGTCAGCAGGTTGAAAAGCGTGGTTTTGCCGCAATTCGGATTACCGGCGAGCGCAATGGTGATTTTTTCGTGATTTCTCATTCTGATATCTCCGTATCCGTTAGGTGGAATCGCTTTTATTCCAAACGTATACGGAAAAGCGGACAAATATGACCGTTCGGCTTATATTTTTTCCGCCGAAATTTCGGCTGCCGCTTTCGCCGAAAGTGCAAGCTTTGTCATGCCGGCGGTGAGGATCACCTTTTTGCCGCTGATAAGAAAAATCCGGATATCCGCGCCCTCAAATATGCCGAAAGCCTCGTAAAGACGGCGTCTGTCCGGCATGGCTTGGATGGCGGAAACGCGCAGGACATCCCCTTCGGAGAATTCGTATAACTTCATTCGGTTTGGCTCCTCTTGGCAAATATTTTGAAGATAAGGAAAAAATCATGATAAAAATATCAAAAAAATCTTGACAAACTAAATTTGTGTGGTTATACTATTATACGTTCCGGCGCGAATCCTGCCAATGCTCGCAGGGTGGTTTTGCCGGATAAGAAATGATGCGGCATCGCCAAGCGGTAAGGCAACGGACTCTGACTCCGTCATTACCTAGGTTCGAATCCTAGTGCCGCAGCCATGGCGTCGATGATAAAAAGATGCCATCCAAAAACGCAGGTTTTCCTGCGTTTTTTTATTGTTCTGATGTATGTGCGGCTGAATTAAATGCTCGAACCTTACTGTGAGGAGAACTGTCGGGAGCCGCTTTTGGTTTTATTTTTGGCGGCATGATTGACTGCCGTATTGGCGCTTATCAAAATGAGCTGCTGGAAAAGCATTTGGCTAAGGTAGGAAAATGGATACCATTAAATGCGGTGGGCGATATGCTTTTTCAGAGCATGTGCGGAACATGGGCACGACGCTTTTTGAGAGAGAGACGTATTCGGAGATGTACGGATATTTCGGTCATCCGAAGACTTTTGTCGCGGAGAAGAGATTCCGTTTGAGATGGCTATTCGTATTTGCCGGCGCCGTTTCAGTTTTGATTAAAAAGAGATGCGCCGTACTTGACAAGAGACGGCGTTTTGTGGTAATATATCAAACAAGCATTTTTGTACGAAAGGAAGAGGCGTATGCTGCTTGCGGTGGATATCGGAAATTCCAGTATCGATCTCGGTGTTTTTGACGGCAGCGGGGCTTTGCTGATGAAGAGCAAGATGTCCGCGGTTAGGACGAAATGCACCGACGAATACGCCGTTATTTTAAGCGGCATTCTGACGCTTCACGGCATCGGAACGGATCGGATTACGGAGGGGATTATATCCTCTGTGGTTCCTCCCTTGACGGCGACGGTTTCCTCGGCGATCAATAAGCTCTTCGGCTTTGTGCCGATTGAGGTGGGACCCGGAATCAAAACCGGCCTTAACATCAGGATTGACAGTCAAGCCCAGCTGGGCGCGGACCTTGTTGCCAATTCCGTTGCGGCGATATCCCGGTTTCCGCTTCCGCTTATCATCGTCGATATAGGGACGGCGACGACCTTTACCGCCATCAACTGCGAGGGCGTTCTGGAAGGCGTGATTATTTCTCCGGGGATCAGGATGTCTCTTGACGCGCTTGCCGCGGATGCCTCCGAGCTTCCCGACGTTTCGATTTCCTTGCCGAAGCGGTTTATTGCGAAAAACACGAACGATTCCATGAATGTGGGCGTGATATACGGACATGCGTTCATGATCGACGGTTTTATCGATAGATTGGGCGGGGAATTGAAGGGAGAGCCGCTTTCCGTTGTGGTGACCGGAGGTCTTGCCGATACGGTGCTCCCGTTCTGTTCTCACAAGATGGAATATGTGCCGGAGCTTACGCTATCCGGTCTTAGGCTCTTGTATCTAAAAAATAAGAAATGACGGCAGGCGCTATGGCGCCGCTTTCATAATAAATTTAAGCGTTGCACCCTTTATAAAGGGGCGACAGCGGAAAGAGAGTTTTTATGCGAACCATTTCAAAATCCCAAGTCCTTAAGATGGTACAGATGGCCATACTTATCGCGATTATGATTATCTTGGCGTTCACCCCGCTTGGATATCTGAAATTCGGCCTCATTGAAATCACGCTGATGGTGATTCCGGTGGCGGTCGGTGCGATCGTTTTGGGACCCCTTTGCGGCGCGATTCTCGGCGGCGTTTTCGGACTTACAAGCTTTATTCAGTGCTTTGGCTTTTCCGCTTTCGGCGCATTTGTGCTGAGCATCAACCCGTGGCTGACGTTTATTACCTGCCTTGTACCGCGGATCCTCTGCGGCTGGCTGTCCGGCCTTATCTTTCAGGCGCTCAAAAAGATCGATAAGACGAAGATCGTTTCCTATGTGGTGGCCAGTCTTTCCACGGCGCTTCTCAATACGGTTTTCTTTGTGGGCTGTGTCGTCCTTTTCTTTTGGAACAACGACAGCTTTCTTGCGGGAATGGCGGAATCGGGTATGCCGTTGGATTCGCTGTGGGCGTTTCTTGTTGCTTTTGTCGGTGTGAACGGTCTTGTCGAGGCGATTGTGAATTTCATTGTCGGCGCCGGCATCGCTAAGGTCGTCGATCGGTATGTTCATAAAGTGAAATAATAGATTTCCATATAAAAAGCCCATTGCGGATGCGGTGGGCTTTTTCCTATGTGTTTCGCTCGTCCCGCCGGTTATAAAACGGGACATTCCCGAATAGATTTAATCAGTGATAAATCGATTCGGAGGAATATATATGTCGATGTCGAAAACGGCGGCGCGTCCTGCGGCGCATGTTTCGGGGCTGAGCCACACGGAGGTGGAGCAGTCCCGAATAAAGCACGGAACCAATTCCTTTACAAGACAGAAGCGGAAAAGCTTTTTCCGAAAATATCTCGAGAGCTTCGGAGACCCGATCATCAAAATCCTTTTGGCGGCGCTGGCAGTGAATGTGCTGATCATGTTCCGCACGCAGAACTGGTTTGAGACGGCGGGAATCGCCGCAGCCGTGTTTCTTGCGACGTTCGTATCCACGCTTTCGGAATACGGGAGCGAGTCGGCTTTTATCCGTCTCCAACGGGAATCGGAGAATCAGACGTGCCGTGTGCGCCGGGGAGGCGTCCTGCTCGCCATTCCGATCGGCGAGGTGGTGGTCGGAGATATCGTGCTTTTGGAGGCGGGGGAGAAAATTCCCGCGGACGGTATCCTGATATCCGGATATCTGCACGTCGATCAATCCGCTATCAACGGGGAGAGTGCCGAGGCGAAAAAATATCCCGCTGCGGAGGCGGAACGGTGGGACCCCGGCGTGGTCAATCAGCTGTTCCGCGGCACTACGGTAAGCTCCGGAGACGGCATCATGCTTGTCAGAAAGGTCGGGGACGGCACGATGTACGGAAGTCTCGCGAGAGAGCTTCAAATCGATGCCGTAGAGAGTCCGATGAAGGTGAGGCTCGCAGTGCTGGCAAAGCAGATCAGCCGTCTCGGCTATACCGCCGCGGCGCTTATCGCCTTTGCCGACCTCTTCAATGCGATTGTTATGGATAACCATTATGTCGGCACCGCGATTGTAGCGGAGCTTCGCAATCTTCCGCTTATGGCGCAGAACCTGATGCATGCGGCGCTTCTTGCGATATCGGTCATCGTTGTGGCTGTGCCCGAGGGACTTCCCATGATGATTACCGTCGTGCTGTCCTCGAATATGATGCGCATGCAGCGGGACAACGTCATGGTGCGCAAGCTGGTCGGCATTGAAACCGCCGGCAGCATCAACATTCTGTTTACGGATAAGACGGGGACCCTCACGACCGGCAATCTCGCGGTCGAATCCATCGTTTCGGGAGACGGGAATCCCTATCACAGCATCGGTCAGCTGCACGGGAATCCCGGGCTGGAACGCCTTGTCGCGCTTTCCTGCATCTGCAACGGGACGGCGGCCCTATCCGAGGGAAAAGCGCTCGGCGGCAACAGCACGGAGCGCGCGCTTTTGGATTTTTGTGCACCGCTTGTGCCGGAGACGGCACACGTGAAAAAAATAAAGAGCGTTCCCTTTAACAGCAGCAAAAAATATTCGTGGACGCGAATCGACGACGGCGGCGAGATGATCCTAATCAAGGGCGCGCCGGAAAAGCTGCTGCCGAAATGCGTCGGATATTATGACCGGAACGGTGTGCGGCGCACCGGAATCCCGGATGCGGTGTGGAAAAAGCTGTCCGACATGACAAAGAACGCGGTGCGCGTGCTGCTGCTTGCCACCTCCGACCGGGATTTCGACAGGGAGGACGCAAGGCTCACCCTTGTAGCACTTGTCGGGATCCGGGATAAGCTGCGTCCGGAGGTACGGGACGCGGTGGAAACGGTGACACGGGCGGGCATTCAGACGGTGATGATTACCGGAGACAACAAGGAAACGGCAGTTTCCATCGCACGCGACGCGGGACTGCTTTCTGAAAGTCCGCGTGAGCTTGTGCTGACGGGCAGCGAGCTTGCCGAAATGAGCGACGCACAGTTAAAGGATGCCATTCCGTCCCTGCGGGTCGTGGCGCGCGCGCTTCCGACCGATAAAAGCCGGCTTGTCCGTCTGTCCCAGGAGCTGGGACTTGTGGTCGGCATGACGGGCGACGGCGTCAACGATACTGCGGCGCTCAAACGGGCGGATGTCGGCTTTGCCATGGGAGGCGGCACGGAAGTCGCCAAAGACGCTGGCGATATCGTGATTCTTGACGACAATTTCGCCTCGATCACAAAAGCGATTCTTTACGGGCGCACGATTTTTCACAGCATACGGAAATTTATCGTGTTTCAGCTGACGATGAATTTCTGTGCGGTCGGTGTGTCGCTTCTCGGTCCGTTTATCGGTGTGGATACGCCGGTGACGGTCATGCAGATGCTTTGGATCAATATCATCATGGATACGCTCGCGGGGCTTGCGTTTGCAGGAGAGGCGCCGCAGGCGGCATATATGGAGGAAAAGCCGAAGAGCCGCAGGGAACCGATCGTGACGCGCGACATGATCGAGCAGATTTTGATTACGGGCGGCTATACGATTCTTATGTGTACGGCATTCCTGCGGCTTCCCGTATTCCGCACGGCATTTGATTTTGCCGGCGATTTTACCGGCTTTATGACCGCTTTCTTCACGCTTTTTGTTTTCAGCGGTATTTTCAACGCCTTCAACGCCCGAACGCATCGGATCAATCTTTTGGCAAATCTGAGGAAAAACAAGAGCTTTATTCTTGTCATGCTGTTTGTTTCCGCGGTACAGCTTTTGCTGATTTTCTTCGGCGGGACGATGTTCCGCACGCATGCGCTGACATTTCCCGCCATCCGGGAGATTTTGCTCCTTGCCTTTACCGTGATTCCGTTTGATCTCGTCCGGAAGATATTGGAGAGGCTTTTAACCATCCGAGAATAAACGGAAAGGCGCGCAAAAAGGCATGTCATGGACGTCAGACGACATTTTGGCGAGCGTCAGTTCCGGGTGCAAAGCGCCATGACAGGCAGCGGAGTTCGCTTGTATCTTAATAGAAAATGAAAAACCATCCGCTTTTGCGGATGGTTTTTCATTGGATGTACCGCTTCGCTCTCTCGTGCTGTGCATATTTTTTTCCTGAACCGGCAAATAATAATAGGACGAAAACGCATGGATTCGATTCAATTATAATTTTATACATGTCTTTATTATGTGATTGGCCGCGTGTCGGATGCGGCGGAACGGAGTGGTTATGTCGGAACATAATATGGCGGCGGGCGGTTTCTCCGAGAATGCGGAAAAGCCGGAATGGAGGCGGACGGCGCCCTTTGCCGGAGAAGCGCGGGGATTCCGGCGGAGCTTTCGCCGATTGATAGGAAAAGAGGGAGAAGCGGCGTCCAGCGTTCTTGCGGATCATGGCTCCAAAATTGAGCGGGAGCTTGCCGCCGCGATAAGGTCGCTCGGCGATTACGGAAAGCTTCCCGCTTTGTCGGACGGACGCCCGTATCTGTATTCCTGTGCTTTGGCTTATATGGAGAGCTGCGACGGCACGCCAACGCAGAAATCGCTTTGTGAGTTTCTTTCCTTTCGTCAAACCGGAAAATCGTTTTACAACTGCGAAATGATTCTTTTGCGCAGTTTTCTTGTAATTGCCGCCGTCGCTCTTTATTTAGAGAAGAAGGACGAGAGATGTCTCAGCGCGGTAAACAGGCTTTCGGATATCGATTTTGAAGCGGTGTATTTTATGTTTTCCGGCGTGGAAAAGATATTTTCGTCGGAGGCTGCCGGCGTTTACATTCACAGCGACGTCAAAACACGCCGTCTGTATCATGAACGGCTCCGTTTGTTTGCCGCCCGCCGGAAAATGGACGAGCTTGCCGCCGCGCGTGAAATCGTAGCCTGTGCCAACAAGCAAAGGACGCATATCGGTGCGGTTTTAAAGACCCGCCACGGAGCGGCGCCGAAGCTGTATTTTTATTTTTTGACCGTTCTTGCCGTTTCTATGACGGCTTTGTATGCGATTCTTTGCGGCGCGGGGATTTTTACGATATTTCTGCTTCCGTTTGTCGCGGTGCCGCTTTATACCTTTTCCAAGGAATTTTTGCCGCCGTTTTTTGCGGAAACAGGGGAAAAGACGCTTCCGAAGCTTTCGGGCGGGGAAGAATTTGAGAAAACGCGGACGCTGGTCGCGGTCGCGACGCTGCTTTTCGGCGAGGAGAAGGATGCTGCGATTTTTGATAAAATCGAAGATTTTTACCTGACGAACAAGAGTGAAAACGTCCGTTTCGCCGTTCTCGGCGATCTCGGCCAGAGCGAAAAGAGGACATCGGATAAGGATGCCTCGGTGATCGCCTATGCGAAGAACCGAATCGCCGCGCTCAATGCGAAGTATGGCGACTTCTTCGCGCTTTTTATCCGCGAACGCCGCAGATCCATAAGCGAAAACGCTTATATCGGCTGGGAGCGAAAGCGCGGCGGTGTGCTGGAGCTTTGCCGTTTTCTGCGCGGAGAGAGGACGAGTATTCATGTGTTTGAGGGCGACCGGGAGTTCCTCTCGGGTGTTCGGTATTTGATTACGCTTGACGCCGATACGAATCTTTATATCGGCGCCGTGGGCGAGCTTGTCGGTGCGATGCTGCATCCGGAAAACCGGGCGGTCATCGATGAGAGGCGCGGGATCGTCGTGTCCGGACACGCGATCATTCAGCCGAGAATGATCACCGCTTTGGATTCCGCCTCCGTGTCCGCCTTTGCACGGCTGACCGGCGGCGCCGGCGGCATCGATATCTATGCCGGAACCTCCTCCGATGTCTATCAGCAGGTGTTCGACGAAGGGATTTTCTGCGGAAAGGGAATCATCGATATCGACGCTTTCTTAAAGGTCTGCGACGGATTCTTTCCGAACGAAAGAATCCTCAGTCACGATCTCGTAGAGGGCAATCTGCTGCGTTCGGCGCTCGGCTCCGACATCGTGCTTTCCGACAGCACGCCGAAGAACGCGCTGTCTTATTATACCCGTATGCACAGATGGATTCGAGGCGATCTTCAGGTGATGCCGTATCTTCGGAGAACCGTCAGAAACACCGAGGGGAAGCGGATAAAAAATCCGATGTCGAGACTGTCCAAATTCAAAATATTCGATAATTTCATGAGGGGACTTACCCCGCTTTCCGTTTTGCTGGCCATTCTGCTTTCTTTTGCGTTCGGACTGAAAACGGCGGCGATTACGGCGCTTTTTTCCCTTTTATATATCATTTCTCCCATTGTCACGCAGTTTTTCACCGGACTGTACTATCGCAATCTCGGAACCGCGGCGAGACGCTTTTATTCCGTGACGCTGCCGCATTTTCTCGATACGGTCGCCTATGCCTTTTTCCGAGCGGGCGCTTTGGTTTACGAGGGCTATCTGTTCGCGGACGCCGCGGTGCGCACCGTGTACCGCTTTCTTGTCAGCCGCAGAAATTTCTTAAACTGGACGACGGCATCCGAGGGGGACAGCAGAAAGCGCGGTGAGATCGACGATTATTTCGCAAAAATGTGGATGTCCGCCGTGGCCGGTCTTGTATTCCTCTGTATTCCAGCGGCGTTTACGCATGTTTTGGGACTTTTATGGCTCGCATTTCCGCTCACGATGTGGGCGCTTTCCAGAGAAAACAGAAGGGGCGTATACGTTTCCGATAAGGTAAAGGAGGAGCTGAACGAATATCTCCATGCGTCATGGCTGTATTTTAGGGATATGGTCGGCGAGCAGACGAATTTCCTGCCGCCCGACAACTATCAGCTCTCGCCGACGGAGCGCGTCGCGATGCGCACGTCTCCGACGAATATCGGGCTTTATCTTTTGTCGGTTTTGACGGCGCGCGACAACGATCTTATCACAAGCGAAGAGCTGTATACCTATGCGGACGGGACGCTGCGTTCGCTTTCCAAAATGCTGACGTGGAACGGTCATTTCTACAACTGGTATGATATCGGGACGCTGGAGGTGATCGGCGAGCCCTTTATTTCGACGGTGGACAGCGGAAATTTTATCACGTCTCTTGTCGCGTTTTGCGAGGGACTCAAAGAATACGTCGGGGAATGCCCGGCGCTTCTGGATGCCGTTTATGCCTATGAGAAGATCATTTCCGCCGCAGACTTCCGCGCTCTTTATGATCCGCACAGAAGGCTTTTCAAAATCGGATATGATGTGAAAACCGCAAGATTCAGCGATTCCTGCTATGACACGTTTATGAGCGAATCCCGGACGACGAGCTATTTTGCCACGGCGACGCTTGCCGTTCCGAGAGAGCACTATTTCACGATGTCGCGGCGGGTGATATCCGCGAGAGGCGAGATCGGCATTGCGTCGTGGAGCGGTACGGCGTTTGAGTATTTTATGCCGGCGCTTCTGCTTCCGACGGAGAGGAATTCTCTTTCGGATGAGGCGCTCGCCTTTGCCTATCGGATGCAGCGCCGGGCGGGGGTCTCCAAAGAGGCGATGGGACGCCGCTATAACGTATTCGGCATTTCCGAGAGCGGATATTTCGGCTTTGATTACGAGATGAATTACCAATATCGGGCGTTCGGCGTCGATAGGCTGGCGCTCGATCCGGCGATCGGAAACGGCGCCGTGATTTCCCCGTATTCAAGCTTTCTCATGCTGGAACGCGACCCCGCCCGTGTGGCGGCGAACCTGCGCCGGCTGCGTGCGCTCGGACTGTACGGAAAATACGGCTTTTATGAAGCGGTCGATTTTGATACGGCGCGTGTGGGCGGCGGATATGCCGTGATTAAAAGCTATATGGCGCATCACATCGGCATGAGCATCGTCGCTTGTGCGAACGCCGTGGATGAGGGTATTTTCCGCAGGCGTTTTATGCGCTCTCCCGTGATGCGCGCCTCCCGGGAGCTGCTCTCGGAGAAGATTCCGGTTTCCGCGCGCAGCATTTCCTTGAAGAAACGGGCTCGGGTTCCAGAGCTGCCGCCGCGCTTTTCCGGCGCGGAGGAGAAAAATCAGCCGAGGTATGAATACAATCTGGTATATCCGGAGATTCATCTGATCTCCAACAACAAAACGAAGATCATCGCATCCTCATCCGGTCATGTGGAGCTTTCCGACGGCTCGGATGTGTTGTGCCTTTCCGAATTTGACCGGTATTCGCTGGGCGGCGGGCTGCGGGTATATGCCAATATCGACGGACGGGTGTTTTCCGCGTTTCCGCTGTCGGAAGAGCCGGAGGGTTTTACGGGAAAATTCGAGTTTGTCATGAAATCGGATTCTGTCGAATACAGTTCCCGCCACACCGACGGAAAGCGCAGCTATGAATTCTGCGTGCGTTTTTCCGTGTATCCGGACAGGGAAATCTATGAAATCGCGTGCCGGATCGCCGGAAGCTGCCGTCATGCACATGCGTTTCTGTATTTTCAGCCGGTGCTGGACAAGCGGAATTCCTATGAAGCACATAAAAGCTTTTCGGGGCTTTTCATCGAAAGCGGGTATTATCCGGATGAGTCGGTGCTTCTTTTCAAAAGACGTCCGAGAAACGACAAAAAGCCGGAAAAGCTTCTCGGTGTCACGGCTTATCCGGAAGCGGAGAAGGGCTTTTTCGATACGATGCGGGATAAAATCCTGCCGCTGATGGCGGGAGAGCGGGATTATGCCGCGCTTGCCGACGCGCCGCTTTCCGATTCCGCGGGGGCGGTCATCGTGCCCGCCTGCGCGGTGCGCAGCGGAGAGATTTCCGCGAAAAAGGGCAGAGCCTCCTTCTATATCGGATATTCGACGGATGCGGACGATCTTCTCTATGTACTGGCGAAATGCCGCGCAGGGGAGGGTTCGCTTTCCCGGAAATATGCGATGGGTGATATTCTGAATCTGCAATACTGCTCCGCCGGACTGAACAAAAGCGCGGCGGCGCTGGAACGCTTTGTGCTGCGCGGCATGACGCTTGGCGCAGCGGCTTCACAGGAAGAGCCGGAGCTTTTCATCGACAAAAGCTGTCTTTGGAAGCATTCGATTTCGGGGGAAAATAAAATCGTTCTCGCCAGATTCACCTCGGAAAATGAGGAGCAGAAAAGGCGTTTGTTCGATCTCGTTCGGCTTTTCAAATATATGTGTATCCGCGGCGTGCGGTATGATTTTGTGATTCTGTATTCGGAAAACGACCACTATAACGCGCCGTGCCGAAAGCTCATCGAGGGCATGATACGCCGTGCGGGATGTGAGAATTTCGTATCATGGACGGGCGGCATCTTCATGCTGGGAGCCGCCTCGATGACGGCGGCGGAGCTTGCCTCTCTTGAAAAGCTGTCCTGCGCGGTGTTCGATCTGTCCGTTCCCCTCGAGGTGACGGCGAGCGCGAATCAGTTTTTTGTACCGGTTTCCGAGGAAACGACGAGAATGCTGAAAAAGGGCTTTTCTGCCGAGATCCTCGATGTGGCGCCGCCGGAGCTTGCTCCTATCCGGCATGTAAAGGGCGGATTTTTCCATGAGAACGGCTTTGTGACGGAAAAGCCGCATGGCTCTGTTCCGTGGGCGCACATCATTGCGTCGGAAAATTTCGGCACGGTGATAACGGAAAATTCCCTCGGCTTTTCCTATGCGGAAAGCTCGGGCATGAAGAAGCTCACGCCGCACAGCGCGGACAATATGAGCGAGGACTGCGGAGAGCGGCTGATTCTTCGCGTATACGACCGTTTTGATCCTGAAAAATATGATGATTATGACCTTATCGCCTCGGCAAAATATGCGAATTATGCCTTTGGATATGCCGAATACACCGGACAGGCCGGCGGCATTTGGTTTCGCGCGACCGTCGGCGTCGTGGATAAGCATTTTATCAAGAAGATTTCCGTCAGGCTGGAATCGGGCGGGACGGAAACGCTTCACGCGGCCGTTTGCTATATCGTGAAGCCGTGTATCGGTGAAAGACGGGATGCGGCAAATCTTTACCGCTTCCGTGGGGAGAACGGGACGATTCATATCTCCCGCATGACGGACGGCGGCATGGGCCGCGGCAGGCTTGCCGTGATGGCGCCGGACGCGGATACGCTTTATACGAGCTATACCGCGTTTCTCTGCGGCGGAAAGCTGTTTGACGGACGTTCGGACTGCGCTGCCGTCTCCGTCGGCGTCACGTCGGAGGGCGCGTTTGAGACCGATTTTTATCTTGCCGCGTATTTTACAAAGCAGCATTTTGATTTTATCCGGAATTTGTGCTTTTCCGGTGACAGCAGGCTCCGGCGAGTAGACGACAGGCTGTTCCGATGCCTGTCGGTCAAAACCGAAAATCCGCTTTTTGATGAGATTGTCAACAAATGGTCGCTGTACCAGACGCTGTATTCGAGAATATATGCGCGCAGCGGCTTCTATCAGGTCAGCGGCGCCTACGGATTCCGCGACCAGCTTCAGGATGCGCTTGCGCTGATATCCGTCATGCCGCGCACGGCCGCCGTGCTGATTCTGCGCGCAGCGGCACATCAGTATGAGGACGGCAGCGTGCAGCACTGGTGGCATCCCGGAACGGGAATGGGCATCATGACGCGCTGTTCGGACGATTTTCTGTGGCTGCCGTACGTTGCGGCGGAATATGTGAGAATGACGGGCGATGCGGAAATTTTGGATAAGCAAATCGCCTATCTTTCCTCGCCGCCGCTCGGACGGGACGAGGAGGAGCGTTATGAAAGAGCGGGAAAGAGCCATGTGAGGGAAACCCTGTTTTCCCATATGATCCGCGCGGTGGAAAACGGAATGCGCACGGGTGCGCACGGCCTTCCGCTGATGGGAACCTGTGACTGGAACGACGGCATGAACCTTGTCGGCCGCGGCGGCAAGGGAGAGAGTGTATGGCTTGCATTTCTCACGGCGCTTGTGCTCCGGCGGATGCTGCCGCTTTTGAGAGAGCGCGGCATGGAAGAGCTTTGTCTGCGATACGAGAGCAAAATAGAGGAGCTGCTCTCCGCGGTCGAGACGCAGGCATATGACGGCGCGTGGTATCTGCGCGGCTTTTATGACGACGGCGGCAAGCTCGGCTCCCGTGAAAGGGAGGACTGCAAAATCGACGTGCTTCCGCAGGCATTCTCGATGATTGCGGCGGATGAGCTCGGTCTTGACAAAACGCGTCCTGCGGCCGCGATGGATTCCGTTTACAGCATTTTGTTTGACAGGGAAAATAAGCTCATTCGTCTGCTTTATCCGCCTTTTGATGCGGACGAGCAATCGCCCGGTTATATTAAGGGATATGTTCCGGGTATCCGGGAAAACGGCGGTCAATATACGCATGCCGCAGTTTGGGCTTCCATCGGATTTTTGGCCGGTGATGAGAACGACAGGGGTGCGGAAACGCTGTTTGCCATCAATCCCGCGGTGCGGTATGAGGATACGGCGATTGCGGAAAAATACAAAATTGAGCCGTATGTGCTGGCGGGAGACGTTTACACGAACCCGTTCCATGCGGGACGCGGCGGCTGGAGCTGGTATACCGGTTCCGCCGCATGGTATCGCAAGGCAGCCTTGGAGGTGCTCTGCGGTTATACGGAGGAAGACGGCGGTTTCACGCTTTCCCCGCATCTCTCGCAGCGCTTCCGCGGCTTCGAGCTGTCGGTTTCCCGCGGGGACTGCCGCTATCATATCTCCGTTTCCGTGTCGGATAAGGATGAGCTTATCCTTGACGGCGTGCCGCTTGCGGATGTCGTTTCCCATCGCTTTGCCTTTGACGGACTGTGTCACGAGGTCATTCTGAAACGAAAGCTTTTATCATAAAATGTAACCCCGTGCAGACAAGGGTCCCCTTGTCTGCACGGGGTTACCGTTTTTAAAGACAGAGATGCTGGGGAAAATACGAAAAAAGGGAATCCGCCGGCGTGACCGGCGGATTCTTATGCGTTATCTTTCGGTTTGCAGACGTCGATCCACCCGTCCGCATGGGAAAGGCGGAAAATTTCGTCCGGGGTGAGCTCAACCGCGCTGTTGCTGCTGCCGCATGCGGGAAATACCGTGTCAAAGCGTTTTAAGGATTCGTCCAAGTAAATGCGGACGCCGTCATTTACCGCGAACGGGCATACGCCGCCGACCGCGTGTCCGATACGGGACGCCGCCGCGTCGGGCGTCAGCATTTTTGCTTTGACATGAAACCGCGCTTTGTATTTCGCGTTGTCGATTTTGGTATCGCCGGCGCAGACGATGAGAAGATCGCCGCCGTCCGCCTCAAAGGAGAGCGTTTTCGCGATTCTCGCGGGCTCGGTTCCGAGTGCCGAAGCGGCCAGCTCCACCGTGGCGCTGGAAACGGCAAATTCCATGATTTTATCGGCAATGCCGAGCGTGCCGAAGTAAGCTCTTACTTTTTCAATGGACATATCCGGTTACTCCTAATATTATATGGTAATTCCGATCAGGTCGAAAAGGATTCCGACGAGCAGTCCGGAGCCGTAAACGGCCGCGGCGATCAAAAGATTTTCCTTTATATTTTTGTTGATTCTGAACAGGATGAGCAGTCCCACGCCGGAGCCGGCGAGAAGTCCCGCCATCATGGAGCCTGTGCTGATGATGCCGTCCAAAAACAGCTCCGTCAGGACGACGGACGCCGCACAGTTGGGAATGAGACCGATAAGGCCGCATACGACCGGTCCTAAGATTTTGGCATTTGCCGCAAGGGCTGCGATCTGTTCCTCGCCGACAAAATAGATGATGACGCCGATGATAAGTGAAAAGAGAAAGATAAAAAGCGTAATCTGCGCCGTATGAACGAGGGAAGAGCGCAGAATCCCTTTTTCGCAGTGGCAGTGTTCCTCCTCGCAGATGCGGGAGATATCGCTTTTCTGCGGCGTTTTTTTGCACAGTCTGAGAATGAGATCGGCGATAAATCCGATGAGAATGCCGCACACGACTTTGATTCCGATAAGGATGAGGATTCGGGAGACGGAGGCTTTCTCCGAGAGCATGACGGGGAGCATTTCATCCGAGGTTGAAAGAAAAATCGCAATCAGCGTGCCGACCGAAATGATGCCGCCCGAATACAGGTTGGCGGCGGAGGCGGAGAAGCCGCACTGAGGAACGGCACCGAGCAGTCCTCCGACCGCAGGGCCGAGCATACCGGCCTTTGCCGCCGCGGCCTGTGTTTTCTTCGCCGCCTTATGCTCAATCCATTCGAGAATCAGATAGGTCACGAAGAGGAACGGAATCAGTTTTGCGGTATCGATCAGCGCGTCAAGTAATACGTCAAGCATGTTTTCACCTTGTTTGCAGAATAATGTTTCTATTTTACAGATTCTTGTCCGTTTTGTCAAGAATCAGACGGGCGAAAAGCATAAAATTTATGAGTTTTTCGGGAAGATTGAAGGTAGAGAAAAAATCCCCGCCGTTATAAAACAGGCGAGGACTTTATTCGGTTCAAAATATCTTTTCCGCCAGTGCGTCGAGCGACTCGTTGGAAAATTCTCCAATCTCGATATCCGGTGTGAGCGTCCATGTTTCCGCGTGGACGATTGATTCTCCCTTTTTGATGGTTTTCATCTCGGAAAGCGATTCCGCTTCGGTGAAAAGCTCGCAGGCATACGCTTCGCAGGAGCAGCCGTAATCGGGATAAAGACCGTCCGGATGGTTTACGGCATACGCTTTGACCAGCGCCTGCCCGTGATTGACATAGGCGATTTTTCCCGCCGTATTGTTGATGCCGAATTTGATGCTTTTTTTAATGTCGGGATTTTGACGCAGGGCAATGTACCGATCGCCCCAAAAGATTCGGGAATCTGTCATTTCCGTATACGGCCAAAGCGCAAGCACGCGGTTGGCAAGCAGTCCCGTATTCTCCGCGGGCTGCGGTACGATGACGGCGCCGTTTTTATCCATAACGGAAAGGCACCAGCATGCGCCGGTGACGGGGTCTTTTTTTGTGTTTTTGACGGTATGCGTTACCGTGAACTTCGGTTCCGTCTCGTCCATGGCGATGCTCATGGAAAATTGCAGTCCGGTGACGGCCTGGACAGGCGGGTCGAAAACGGCGCCCGTCTGATTGACGGAATAGACGACCTTTTCGCAGTCCGGATAATACGTTTCGGGATATTTTTCAGGGGACAGCCACATTCTGTGGCCGCCGTAGATGTACCAGAATTTTCCCTCGCCGAACGCGGAAGAAACATCCTCCGCTTTTTTGCGTTCGATGTCCTCGAACATGAGGTTTTCCTTGCCCAAAAGATTGCATTTGATGATGCGGGGACCGATGTCGATGGTGACGTAAATCTCCATGGAATCATTGGCGATGGAGAGGCATTTTCCGAAGTTTTTATAAGTGGTTTCCTTGATAGAAATCATACCAGGTATCCTTTCAAACATGATATTATCTATATGAAAACGGCGGAACTGCCGCCGCCGTTGATTGCGGTTTCAATGAAAGAACACGGAATTCTATTTCAGGCTTTGTTCTTTTTCGTTTTTCAGCGCTTCCAGCTCGCGCATAAAGGTTTCGAGGTCTTTGAACTCTCTGTAAATGGAAGCGAAGCGCACATACGCCACATCGTTAATCGCTTTCAGCTTTTCCATGACAAGCACACCGATGCGCTTGGACGAAACCTCTCGTGTGAGTGAATTTTGAAGCTCGGTCTCGATTTCGGAGGCGAGATTTTCCATCTGCTCCATGGTGACAGGGCATTTATAACAGGATTTCATGATGCCGGCGAGCAGCTTCGATTTGTCGAAAACCTCGCGGGTATTGTCCTTTTTTACGACGATGAGCGGCAGACTTTCGATCACCTCATAGGTGGTGAAACGATTCTGACAGGACAGACATTCTCGTCTGCGGCGTATGCTGGAACCCTCTTCTGTCGGGCGGGAATCGATCACCTTGCTTTCGGTGTATCCGCAGACGGGACATTTCAAAATAAGCAGCCTCCACGAACTGAATTTGATATCTTATCCATTATTATATCACATCGTTTCTGAAATGTAAATCGTTATTCGGAAATTTTTTCATAAAATTTGGAAAGCGAACAGGGAATATATTCCTGTTTTGTGAGTATGCAGCCACATTATGCAAATAAAATGAGGAATCTGCCATATTTGCCAAAAAGAAACCGATGACAAATCCGAAAGAATGCCGTATAATTTTGAATGAAAGACGAGCCTCAAAGATTTTATGATATTTTTATTTTTGGAGAAGGGTCATGGAAAAAAGAAAGAAAAAGAACATGAGATGTCCGAAGCTTGGCGCACGTGCGGAAAAGCTGCTTCTGATCACATTGCCGATCGTGCTGATACAGGCGCTTTTCACGACGGTGTTTGTTGCCGGAAAGGATACATATGAGATCGCTATGAATACCGATATGATAAATCTGATGCTGGATCGGATCGGGCTTAGTCTGTTGCTTTCCGTTTTGGGAAGTCTGTTTTTCGATATGCTCGAAAAGAGAGAAAAGAAGGATTAAGCGTCAGATATTTTCGATTATATCGGTCAGCATTTGCGCAAATACGTCATGCATTTCCGCCCTCGGATGATTGATCCGATTGACAAGGAGCTCCGTTGTGTCGAGCCCCGACCGATACATCGCTTTCCAGTGCGCATAAGCGTCACAGAGGACGATGCCGTTTTCCGCGCACAGAAGCCTCGCCTGTTCCATCATGCGGTCGAATTTTCCGTCCGTCTGCGCCGCCATCGTTTTTTCCGCGACCTTGCGGGCACAGGGAAGCGTTTGCGGATGGAGATAGGTGTTCATCATGTTCGGCGTCATGAAAACGACGGTTGAAACCGTGCTTTTCAGTTTTGCGAACATGTCGGTGAGCGCCGTTCCGAAGCGCTTTTCCGGATGCAGCGCGTCGTTCAGTCCGAAGCAGAGCACCGCGATGTCGGTCCCGGACAGCATGAGCGTGTCGAGCTGTGAGCGCGCCGTATGAGCGGAATATCCGCGTTTGGCAAAATTTTCATATTCAAAGCTAAGCTCTCCGTGCTTTTGCCGGAGGGCTTTTATCGTTTTGACGGCATAGCCGTCCTCCGGACGTTTTACCGTTTCAAATCCGTAGGAACAGGGATAGATTTCAAAGCAGCCTTCGGTGACGCTGTCCCCGAAGAATACGATTTTTGTGGATTTTTTCATGACGACCTCTGTCCGTCCGGCTGCATTTTTTGCATGTAATCCGTCAGGATTTTGACAATTTCCTCGGCGGTGGACGCCGTGTTCATCTGCCCGCGCACATACGCGGAGCCGTCCATGCCGCGGGTATAATAAGCGATGGCGGCACGGCTTTCCGCGACGGCGACACGTTCTCCCTTGTCCTGAATCATGTAGGAAAAGTGGCGCAGCGCTTCCGTGAGCCGTTCTTCCGGGGAAGGCTGTGTGTAGGGGATGCCGGCAAGCGCCGCGTGGATTTCCTCGAACAGCCATGGATTGCCGAGCGCGCCGCGCGCGACGGCGACGCCGTCGCAGCCGGTTTCGCGCAGCATTCTTACCGCATCCTCCGCGGTGAAGATATCGCCGTTTCCGATGACGGGAATTTGCACGGCGTTCTTTACCGCGCGGATATATTCCGGATGTGTTCCGGGCGCGTACAGCTCGGCGCGGGTGCGTGCGTGGATGCAGAGCGCGGCGGCGCCGGACGCTTCCATTCTTTTCGCCATTTCGACGACGTTGACCGAATGCTCGTCCCAGCCGAGACGAAGCTTGACCGTGACGGGAATCCCGCCGCATACCGCGGTCATCGCCTTTACGATGCGGGCGGCCTTTTCCGGCTCCCGCATCAGCGCGCTTCCGTCTCCGCATTTGACGACCTTCGGCATGGGACAGCCCATGTTGACATCGACGGCGGCGGGCATCGTGCCGTTTTTGGCGGAGATCTCCATGAGGATTTCCGAAGCCTTTGCCATGGTTTCCGGCTCGCTTCCGAAAAGCTGGACCGCACAGGGCATCTCATCCGGACGGATCCGAGCGAGCGTCGGCGTTTTTTTGTCGCCGTAGCAAAGCGCCTTGGCAGATACCATTTCCGTTGTCATATAGTCGGCGCCGTGAGCTTTGCAGATGCGCCGGAACGCCGCATCGCTCATACCCGCCATGGGCGCAAGCCAAACGGCGCCGTATGTTTCCTTTCCGATTGGGATTTTTTTACACATATATCCTCGTTTAACATATAGCTTTTATTGATTTTTACAGTCTGTTCTTTATACAGAATACCGTAAAAAGCAGGCGTTGTAAATAAAAATTTTAAATTCCGTATAAATTTTATGGACGGGATGTGAATTTGAAAGTTTTCCCTTGAAATGTCGCGGAAACTATGATATATTTATAATATTATAAATATTTCTCGGAATATTGCGGAATGAACTTTTAGCATCGGGGGAATCCGAGGGAGGGAGGAAACGCGCGTGGGAACCGAATCGGAGCATCTGTCAGGTTTGTCTGCGGAGGGCGCGCTTGCCGCTGTCGAAAAAAATCTGCGCCGAACCGCCACAGCGGGTGCCGCGGTGACGGAGAAGCGTTTTGCCCATATCAAAGAGCTGGCAGAGCTTCTTTCGCGCAGAATCCGGCGGGAAACCGGCGTTTCGGACGTCCTTCGTGCCGTTTTGTCGTTTGAGGGGGCAGTACCCATCTATCATGAATGGCTGGCCGCACCCTCCTTGCAGGAAGTCCCGTTCGGGGAGATCAACCGTGCCGAGAAAGCCTTTTTTCTGCGGCAGCTCGGCCGGTACGATCGGTTTTATCTTTCCAAGTGTCTTGCCGAGCAAAGCAATATTCGCGATTTGAAAACGATGATTCCTCTGATTGTGGGAGAGCTTGCCGAGATTCCGTCCGGACGGGACAGGCGGGTCGCTTTTCTCCGGAACAGGCAGGCCTCGCGCGCATTTGAGCGGTTTGCACGGTATCTGGGCGGCGTTTCCGCCGTTTATGAAGACAATTTTCAGAGCGCCTGCGAATCCGTCTATACGGGAGAGACCACCTATGCCATTATCCCGACCGCCAGCACGTCGGACGGCAGGCTGAACAGCTTCTATCGTCAGATGGAGAAATATGACCTGAATATCGTTCTGTCCTGCGACATCGATTCGGACGACGGGGAAAATTCCACCACGTTTGCGCTCGTATATCGGGACAGATTGTATATTGAAATCGAGGGCATTCCGCTCTATGAATGCAAAATCACGCTTGACCGGCAGACCGATATCGCGGATATCGCCGATGCCGCCGCTTATTTCGGGGCAACGATGGAATCCGCGGAGGCGCTTCCACTGATGTTTTCCGGCCGCACGAACGCCTTCGGTATGATATTCGGCCTCAAAAATGCCGATGTCGGCGGATTTTTCACATATCTTGCGCTGGAATATCCGCAAACGGCCGCCGTCGGCATCTATGACAGAACAGAGAGGGCGGAATCATGATTATATTGGGAATCGACCCGGGAATTGCCATTGTGGGGTATGGTGTCATCGAATACCGGAATTCCGTATTCAAAACCCTTGCGATGGGCTCCATTCAGACGCCGGCCGGCATCGATGTGGAGCGCCGGCTTGAGATGGTATATGACGATATGTGCGAGCTGATTGACATGTATCGCCCCGACGAAATGGCGATTGAGGAGCTTTTCTTCAATACGAACCAGAAAACCGCGATTGCGGTCGCCGAGGCAAGAGGCGTGATTCTTCTTGCCGCCATGAAGCGGAACGTGAAAATCAGCGAATATACGCCGCTCCAAGTCAAGCAGTCCGTGGTCGGCTACGGACGTGCGGAAAAATCACAGGTGATTGCGCTTGTGAAAATGATTTTGAAGCTGGAGCATGCGCCGAAGCTTGACGATACCGCGGACGCGCTTGCGCTTGCCATCTGCCATGCGCACTGCGGCGGCTCCAAGATTCAGGGATATTACAATCAGAAAAAACAAAAACTGCTGTGAGTGAAAAGAGGATGACGGATGTTTTATTATATAAAAGGCGAGCTTGTTTTAACGGAGCCGGCTGCGGCCGTTATCGACTGCGGCGGCGTCGGATATAAGCTGACGGTCAGCAAGAATACGCTTTCCCACCTGTCGAGGCTTGGAGAAACGGTATGCCTTTATACTTATTTTTACATCAGGGAGGAAGCGGTCGAGCTGCTCGGCTTCTATACGCTGGAAGAGCTTTCGGCTTTCAAGCTTCTCATCACGGTTTCCGGCATCGGTCCCAAGGCGGCGATGGCGGTGCTGTCCGTTTTGACACCGGAAAAATTCGCGCTTGCGGTGTCTACCGGCGATGCAAAGGCGATTTCCAAGGCGCAGGGCGTCGGCGGCAAAATGGCAGCCCGCGTTGTGCTGGAACTCAAAGATAAGGTGGCAAAGGAATTTTCCTCCGAGATTGCTGCGGCGGAACCGTCGGTCTCCGACGAAGAGGAAACGGTGATCGGAAATGTCGACGAGGCGATTACGGCTTTGATGGTTCTCGGTTATACAAGGCAGGAGGCGCAGGCGGCATTGAAAGGCATCGCGCCGCTCCTTCCGCTTGAAGATATGATTACGGCGGCGCTCCGCAAAATGGGAACGCGGCTTTGACCGACTGTGACAGACAAAACAGGATGGCAAAGGATAACGGATGGCATCGGAAAGGACACGGCAGGATATGATCAACAAATTTGAATCCCGCTATACGGACGATTATGTGGATGACGACAGAATCGTCGACGCGGCGGCACATGACGAGGACAGCGAGCTCGACTTCGGTCTGCGTCCGCAGACGCTTGAAGAGTATGTCGGTCAGGAAAAGGCGAAGGAAAGCCTGAAAATCTATATCGAGGCCGCAAAAATGAGAGGGGAAGCGCTCGACCATGTTCTCCTGTACGGCCCTCCCGGGCTGGGCAAAACGACGCTTTCCGCCATCATCGCCAATGAGCTTGGCGTCAATATCCGCGTTACCTCCGGTCCCGCCATTGAGAAGCAGGGGGACCTTGCGGCGCTGCTGACGAATCTTGCAAAGAACGACGTGCTTTTTATCGATGAAATCCATCGTCTTTCCCGCAACATCGAGGAGATTTTATATCCCGCGATGGAGGACTATTCGCTCGATATCATCATCGGCAAGGGGCCAGCGGCGCGAAGTATCCGTCTGCCTCTCGAAAAATTCACGCTGATCGGCGCGACGACAAGAGCCGGACAGCTTACGACGCCGCTTCGCGACCGCTTCGGTGTGCTGCTCCGCTTGGAGCTTTATACGCCGGCGGAGCTTGTCCGCATCATTCGCCGAAGCGCCGGCATCCTGAATATTGACATCAGCGACGACGGCGCCGCGGAGATTGCCAAACGCTCGCGCGGCACGCCGAGAATTGCGAACCGGCTGCTCAAACGCGTCAGGGATTTTGCGCAGGTGAAGGGCGACGGACGCATCACCGCCGAGGCGGCGGATAGGGCGCTCGGGATGCTCGAGATCGACAAGCTCGGTCTTGACAACGTCGACCGCCGCATGCTTGAATCGATCATTCGCTTTTACGGAGGCGGCCCTGTTGGCATCGACACGCTTGCCGCGACCATCGGCGAGGAAGCGGTGACCATCGAGGACGTTTACGAGCCGTATCTCATTCAAATCGGCTTTCTCAACCGCACACAGCGCGGGCGCTGTGTGACAAGGCTCGCTTACGAGCATCTCGGCATCCCGTTTGCGGAGGCGCCGATGGGAGGCGCGGCGTCTGCCGGAGAATAGCTCACATGTGAAAATATCGGTAAGGTCAAAAAGGAAAGTATATGTGGATAGCTGACAAATGGCGGGATTACGAGCTTTGTGACGCTTCGGACGGGGAACGGCTTGAAAAGTGGAACAGATATGTTCTGCGGCGCCCCGACCCGCAGGTGATATGGAAAAATGAAAAAAGCAGTCCGCTTTGGAAAAAAGCGGACGCGGTCTATACCCGCGAGGGCGGCGGCGGACGCTGGACGAAGCTCGCCGTCCCCGAAAGCTGGACGGCTTCCTACGGAGGTCTGCGCTTTAAAATCAAGCCGATGGGCTTTAAGCATACGGGGCTTTTTCCGGAGCAGGCGGTCAACTGGGACTGGTTTTCGGAGCTGATTCAGAACGCCGGGCGCCCCGTGAGGGTTTTGAACCTTTTCGCTTATACCGGCGGCGCGACGCTCGCCGCGGCTGCGGCAGGCGCGGAGGTTTTTCATGTGGACGCCGCGAAGAATATGGTTGCCCAAGCCAAGGAAAACGCGGCGCTTTCCGGTCTTGCGGATGCGAATATCCGATATTTCGTCGATGACTGCACGCGCTTTTTGCAGTATGCGGTCAAAAAGGGAATCCGGTATGACGCCGTGATTATGGACCCGCCGTCCTACGGACGAGGGCCGTCGGGCGAGGTGTGGAAGCTGGAGGAATGCATCGGAGAGTTTGTCTCGCTTGCGGTAAGCGTGCTTTCCGACGATCCGCTTTTTTTCCTTTTGAATTCCTACACGGCGGGACTGTCTCCGTCTACGATGGGATATATTCTCAAACTGAAACTGGAAAGAAAGCGGGGCGGCACGGTGACGGCCGGTGAAATCGGACTTCCGGTCACGCAGACCGGCGGGATTCTGCCGTGCGGTGCTTCGGCAAGATGGACAAAAAATCGGTGAAATCAGCGGATGGGAGCAAGATCAATGGGAGAAACGATCATAAGAGCGGAGAATCTTTCCTTTTCCTATGAAAGTGAGGAAGAAAAGATCCCTGTTATCGAAAATTTAAATCTTGAAATCGAAAAGGGCAGCTTTGTCGCGGTGCTCGGGCATAACGGCTCCGGGAAAAGCACGCTTGCAAAGCTTATCAACCTGATTCTGACGCCGACCGCCGGGAGCCTATATCTGTTTGGGAAAAAGGTCGATGAGAAGGAAATGAACGAGGATGAGCTTTACGCGCTTCGCCAGCGGATCGGAATGGTGTTTCAGAATCCCGACAATCAGCTTGTCGCGACCATCGTCGAGGAGGATATCGCGTTCGGACCGGAAAATCTCGGCATACCGCCCGCGGAGATTCGGAAACGGGTGGACGATGCCTTGGAGATTGTCGGTATGAGCGCCTTTGCCAGACACTCACCGCATCAGCTCTCCGGCGGACAGAAGCAGCGCGTGGCGATCGCCGGCATTATCGCGCTGCGTCCGGATGTCATTATCTTCGACGAGGCGACGGCGATGCTCGACCCGCGCGGCCGTGCGGATGTGCTTTCCACGATTGAAAAGCTGAACCGCGATTTCGGTACGACCGTGATTCATATCACGCATTATATGGAGGAAGCAATCCGCGCCGACCGCGTCATTGTGATCGACGACGGAAAAATCAAGCTCGACGGCACCCCGCGCGAGGTTTTCTCGGAGGTGGAGGCGGTCAAGTCGGCGGGACTCGACGTTCCGCAGGTGACGGAGCTGATGCTGGCGGTGAAAAACGACGGCTTTGATATCCCGACGGATGTTCTCACCTTTACGGAGGGCGCCGACGCGGTGGAGGCTTATATCTTACAAAGAACGGATAAAAAGGATCATTCATGAACGCAGCAGAGTTACGCGGCGTATCGTATATTTACAGCGAAAACACGCCGTTTCGGAAGGTCGCTGTCAATCATATCGATATAGCATTTGAGGAAAAAATCATAACGGGAATCATCGGACATACCGGCTCCGGCAAATCGACGGTATCCCAGCTTCTCAACGGCCTTTTGAAGCCGTCGGAGGGGACGGTTGAGGTCGAGGGCAGAAATATTTGGGCGGAGCCGAAAAAAATAAAGGAAGTTCGGTTTACGGTCGGCTTGGTGTTTCAATATCCGGAATATCAGCTTTTCGAGGAAACCGTTTATAAGGATATCGCTTTCGGACCGAAAAATATGGGGCTTGACGAAGCGGAAATCGATGCGCGCGTCCGTTCCGCGGCGGAGCTTGTCGGTCTTTCGCCGGACTTTTTTGAAAAATCCCCGTTTGACCTGTCCGGCGGACAGAAAAGACGCGTGGCGATTGCCGGCGTCATGGCGATGTGTCCGAAAATTCTGATTCTCGACGAGCCGGCGGCGGGGCTTGATCCGCGCGGTCGGGATGAGATCATTTCCAGAATCGTCGAATACCGGCAAAAGACGGATTCCACCGTCATCATGATCAGCCACAGCATGGAGGATATGGCGGCCTACTGCGATAAAATCCTTGTGATGAAGGAGGCGGAGCCGTTTCTTTACGGTACGCCGGCCGAGGTTTTCGGCAAGGCGGAAACGCTTGAAAGTGTGGGGCTTTCCGTCCCTCAGGTCACAAAGCTCATGATTGAGCTGCGCCGCCGCGGCTATGATGTGCGCACCGATGTGTATACCGTCCCGCAGGCCAAAGCGCAGATTGAGCGTCTGATCGGAGGTGAGGCGGGATGTTAAAGGATATCACACTGGGGCAGTTTTTCCCGGGAAAGTCCATATTGCATAGGCTCGATCCGAGGATTAAGCTCATTCTCTCGATTTTATATATCGTTTTGATTTTCTTGGCAAAGGGCGTTACCGCTTATGCGCTGGTTTTTCTTTTTACCGTCTTTCTCGTAATCGTTTCCGGAATCCCGGTAAAAACGATTTTAAAAAGCTTAAAGCCGATTCTGATTGTTCTGATCTTTACGGCTCTCATCAATATTTTTTGGAACGGGGGCGAGACGCCGCTTTTCACGGTTTGGAAAATCACGATATACCGCGAAGGGGTGATTCGCGCCGCCGCGATGGCATTGCGAATCGTGTTTCTGATGGTCGGAACGAGTGTCCTTCTGACCTATACGACCTCTCCGATTTCGCTGACGGATGCGATTGAACGGCTGCTTTCTCCGCTTCGCGTCATCAAAATTCCGGTGCATGAATTTGCGATGATGATGACCATCGCACTGCGCTTTATTCCGACGCTCATCGAGGAAACGGATAAGATTATGAACGCGCAGAAAGCAAGGGGCGCGGATTTTGAATCCGGCAACCTTATCGCAAGAGCGAAGGCTTTGGTGCCGGTTCTGATTCCGCTTTTTATCTCTTCCTTTCGGCGTGCCGAGGAACTGGCGACCGCGATGGAATGCCGCTGCTACCGCGGCGGCGACGGTCGGACGCGCATGACCGTGCTCCATCTGCATGTGCGCGATTTGCTCTTTACCGCGCTTGTGTGCGCCGTGATTGCGGGAATCGTCCTTCTGAATCTGTATTTTCCCGTGTATACGATATAATTTTTGCGGAAAACCGGAGGTCTGTGATGAAGCATCTTCTGCATCTTTCCTATCTCGGAACGAATTACTGCGGCTTTCAGGTGCAGCCGAACGGGAATACCGTGCAGGCGGAGCTGCAAAAAGCCGCGACAAGGCTTTTTTGCACCGCGTGCGGGATTACGGGCTGCAGCCGGACAGACAGCGGCGTTCACGCGCTGGAATATGCCGCCGTGCTCGAGGAGCACGGCACGTCGGCCATCCCCGAGGAATCGGTGCCGCGCGCGCTGAATACCTATCTTCCGCAGGATATCTCGGTGCTTCACAGCGAGACCGTGCCGGACGATTTTTCGATTCGGCGCCATGTCGTCGGAAAAGAATATCTGTATCTCATTTGGAACGGCGCATGCCGCAATCCGTTTTATACGGACCGCGCACTCTTTTATCCGAGAGAGATCGATATGGAGAAAATCTCGGGGGCGCTTCCTCATTTTCTCGGCACGCATGATTTTTGCGCGTTTATGGCGAGCGGAAGCGATATTGCGGATACGACGAGAACGATTACGGATATCCGCGCCGAACGCGACGGGGACTTCATAAGGATTTTTGTCTCGGCGGACGGATTTTTATATAATATGGTGAAGATTATCGTCGGAACGCTGCTTGAGGTTTCGGAGGGACGGCTTTCTGCGGCGGATTTGCCCTCGGTTATCGCCGGCGGCAAGAGGGAAAATGCCGGACGCACGGCGCCGCCGGAGGGACTTTATCTGCACAAGGTATTTTTAAGGCGTTGAGCCGATAACGGAGGAGGAAAGTAACAGGTGGGCGGCGTGGTCAAGGAAGAAAAACGGGCGGCTGATTCGGAAAATTTGACAGAAAACGGTATTTATTATAAGAAATTGGCAGATAAATATAGTATTGCCGGTTTTGTTCTTCTTGGCATTTCCGTTGTGTTTTTATTGGTTTTCTGTCTGGTCGGACGCCGTGAAATTGGACCCGCTCGTTTCCGTTATCTTGTCAAAAATTTCAACCTCTCGCTTTTGTCCGCGGATGCGCCGTATTCCGATATCTCTTATATGGCGGGCGGCGTGAAATTTGCGATGTACCGCGACAATCTCGCGGTAATCGGAGCAGGCGGCGTCGAGCTGTATCATCCGTCGGGCGAGCTTTTGTTCCGCTGCGAGCTTGGCGGAAATGCCGTTGCCGTCGATGCCTCCGGCAAGTATATGGCGGTTTATGCCCCGGGCTTGACCTCGGTGTCGCTTTATAATTCTTTTGACAAAATCCATACGGAGACCTATGAATATCCGGTTTCCCTTGCTGCGGTCGGAAAAAACGGCGCGTTCGCCGTGTCGGTTACGGAGGGGATGTCTTCTGCCGTATACGTATATGACGCCTCTTTTCGTCTCGTATACACATGGAATGCTCAAAGCGGAACGGTGTTTGACATATCGATTTCGCCGGACGGCGGAAAAATTGCCGTGATGACGCTTTGCGGCGCTTCCGGTTCCTATTATTCGGAGCTTGTCGTCAAAAATGTAAAGACGGACAAAACGGTGGCATATGAGAAATTTGACGGCGTAAAACCGGTGGGAGTGGAATTCTTTTCGGACGGAAGCTTCTTTGCGGCGGTGAACGGAACGCTTTGCTTTTACCGCTCAGACGGGGAAAAAACGTCGCAGACGTCCGTTTCCTCCGCTTCGCCGCAATATCGCATCGACGGAAATTCCGTCGTGGTCCTGACGTCTGCGTATCGGGCGGTCGTCTATTCGAGCCGCGGCTCCGTTTCAGATGAGATTTCGCTCGACGGCAAAATTCTTGACATCGATTTCCGTGACGGAGAGCTTTATTTTCTGTCCGATTCGATGCTGTATCTTTATCATACGGATACGAAAAGTATCCAAAGCCGAAGGCTCGGTTCCGGTGCGCTCGATTTTTTCGCGCTTTCGGATGGGAGCGTTCTTGTATGTTTTGCTTCAAGGCCGGAGCTTATCGTGCCTTGAAAAATGAAAGTGGGGGTTGAAAATGTCCGTACTTTTTGATATTATTTTAATAATCATTTTGGCGGTTTGTGCGGTGATCGGGTGGAAAAAGGGCTTTATCCGTGCGCTTCGGGGCTTTGTCACCTATATCGTTTCCTTTGCCGTGGCCAATACGCTGTATCGGGTGGTCGCAAAGTCCGTCATCAAGCTGCCGTTTTTGCAGAAGATGATTACGGATGTGGAAATGCCGGAGCTGCCTGCAAATGCGACATTCCTTGATAAGATGAGCGAGATTGTCCGATATATTTCGGGAAAAGCGTCGTTTTCCAATATGGATGAAACTTCTGAGACAATCAAGGCGATCCTCAACAATTATATCGCCGAGCTGATCGCCTGCGTTGTCGGTTTTATCGTGATATTCATTGTGATGGTGCTTGTATTAAAGCTTTTGCTTTGGATTCTCGACATGGTCGTGAGCAAAACGCCGGTGATAAGACAGGCGAACGGATTGCTCGGCTGTATAATCGGACTTTTCACCGGACTGTTTTGGACGTGGATCGTTTCCAATGTCTTCGTGAATTTTGCGCTTCCGATTTTGAACGATAAATGGCCGACCGTTTTCGTCTCCGAAATCGCGGACTCTTTTATTGTAAATTTGTGTACGAAAATCAACCCGATCACATATTTGTTCATGCTGATCAACCTGATTTCCAATTAAAACCTTGAAGGGGATAAATTATGCAGATGTGTTCAAGATGCCATAAGAGAATGGCGGTTCTGTTTATTACGAAGATCGAGAATAACGAAACCAAGAACGAGGGGCTTTGCCTGAAATGCGCCAAAGAGCTTGGAATCCCGCAGGTGGATACCATTCTTTCCAATATGGGAATTTCGGATGACGATCTTGAAAATATGGAAAACGATCTCGAGGGACTGCTCGCTTCCGGCGGGACGGAGGGCGAGGATTCCGAGGATGAGCATGAAAGCCGCACGCCGGCGCTCGACTTTTCCAAGATTTTCGGCAATCTCCCGATCGGTCCTATGCCGGGTATGGAGAAAAGCCGCGATGAACGGGAAAAAAATCAAAAAAAGAACGACAAAGCCTCCAAAAAGGAGGAGAAAAACCGGAAATTTCTCGGCAATTACTGCCGCGACCTGACCGCGGCGGCGCGCGAGGGAAAGCTTGACGCCGTCATCGGCAGGGAGAGGGAAACCGCGCGCGTCATGCAGATTCTGACGCGCCGCCAGAAGAACAATCCGTGTCTTATCGGCGAGCCGGGCGTCGGAAAAACGGCGATTGCCGAGGCGCTCGCGCAGCGCATTGCGGCGGGCAATGTTCCGTATAAGCTCCGTGACAAGGAGGTGCATCTCGTCGATTTGACGGCGCTTGTCGCCGGAACACAGTTCCGCGGGCAGTTTGAGAGCCGCATGAAAGGCCTTATCGACGAAGTGAAAGCGCTCGGCAACATCATTCTCGTGATCGACGAGGTCCACAGCATCGTGGGCGTCGGCGATTCGGAGGGGAGCATGAACGCGGCGAATATTCTGAAGCCTGCGCTTTCCCGCGGGGAGATTCAGCTGATCGGCGCGACAACGCTTGCAGAATATCGGAAATACATCGAAAAGGATTCCGCACTGGAACGCCGCTTCCAGCCCGTCATGGTCGAGGAGCCGTCGGTCGAGGAGACGAAAAAAATCCTCTCCGGAATCAAAAAATACTATGAAACCTATCATAAAATCCATATTTCGGACGACATTCTCGGCCGGGCGGCGGAGCTTTCCGAGCGCTATATCACCGACCGATTTCTGCCGGATAAAGCGATTGATCTTGTCGACGAGGCCGCGGCTTATGTGGCGATGAACTCTCCCGTTCTCGACCGTGTTGCAGCGGTGGAAGCGGAGCTGAAAAAGCTCTCCGCCGCAGCTTCGGAGCTTGAACAGGCAACGCCGCCGCCCGAGAACGACGAGACGGCGCTTTCCGAGCGTTATGAGAAGATCGCGTCGATTAAAGCGAGCCAGCTGAAAAATGAAGAGGAATACGCAAAGCTGCGCGAGCAGATGGCGACCGTTGAGCTTTCGCTGGAAGACCTTGCGCATGTGATTGAGATTTGGACGGGGATTCCGGCAGGCTCAATCACGGCAAATGAATTTGAAAGGCTGGGCGGCCTTGCCGAACGTCTCAAAAAACGAATTGTCGGGCAGGACGCGGCGGTCGATGCGGTATGCCGTGCCATCAAGCGCAGCCGCGCCGGCGTGACTTATAAGAGAAAGCCCGCTTCGTTTATTTTCGCGGGACCGACGGGCGTCGGAAAAACGGAGCTTGTCAAGGTGCTGGCGGAGGACCTTTTCAACACGCCGGACGCGCTGATTCGGCTTGATATGTCGGAATTTATGGAGAAGCACTCCGTTTCGAGAATGGTCGGTTCGCCGCCCGGCTATGTCGGCTATGACGATGCGGGCCAGCTGACGGAAAAAATCCGCCGTCATCCGTATTCCGTTGTCCTTTTCGATGAAATCGAAAAGGCGCATCCGGACGTGATGAATATTCTGCTGCAAATTCTTGACGACGGGAGAATCACCGATTCTCACGGCAAAGAGGTGAAATTCGACAACTGTATTATCGTCATGACGACGAATGCCGGCTCGTCTGGCGGCGCGAATATCCCCGGCTTCGGAAGCGATTCCGGAAAGCTTGCGGAAAACCGCACCGAAAAGGCGCTTTCCGAATTCCTGCGTCCGGAGTTCCTCAACCGCGTGGATGAGATTATCACATTCCGTTCGCTGGACAAGGGCGATTTTGCCGAGATTGCGAAGATTATGCTTGGCGATCTTTCGAGAGCTTTGTGGGAGAAGGGAATTATCCTGCGCTATACGGACGCCGTGCCGAGGTATATTGCCGACCGGTCGTATTCGGTCAAATACGGCGCGAGAAACATGCGGCGCTTTATCAGCCGTGAAATCGAGGACGTGGCGGCGGAGAAGATCATTTCCGGCTACGACAGGCATATTACGGAAATTTCGATTGATGCCGCCGACGGGAAGCTGCTGGTTGATGTAAAATGACAGGTTCAATCAAGATTTTATATTCCGATACGGAAATTGCGGTTGCGGTAAAGCCGCAGGGAGTTCCGTCTCAATCCGATTATACGGGAGACGCCGCGATGCCGGCGCTTTTGTCGGAACAGCTTGGCCGCCCCGTTTTTCCCGTGCATCGGCTTGACCGGGCGGTCGGCGGCGTCATGATATTTGCCTGTGGTCGCCGTGCGGCGGCAAAGCTGTGCGCCGGAATGAGCGAGGGAGACGCGGTCAAGGAATATTTGGCGGTCGTCCACGGCGCACCGGAAAATCCGGCGGGAGATTATCATGATTTTCTGCTGCACGATTCGGTGAAAAACAAAACGGCGGCGGTAAACATATCGCACGAAAAGGCCAAAGAGGCCTCGCTTTCTTACCGTCTTATCGGCACGGTGACGGAGGAGGAACAGTTTTCTTTATTGCTGATTCGATTGCATACGGGGAGAACCCATCAGATCCGTGCGCAGCTTTCGTCCCGCGGGATGCCGGTCGCGGGAGATGGAAAATATGGCGCGCATGACCGCTGCGGACTTGCACTTTGGTCCTATCGGCTGACGGTTCGTCATCCTGTGACAAAGGAAAAGCTTGTCTTTACGGAATGGCCGGAAAAAACAGTGCCATGGAACCTTTTTTCCGATATGGCGATCTGAGCGGCGGAAATTGAAATGCCGGTATAAAAACGGCGGGAAGGGAATGCCTATGAAACGGACGATTTCATTGCTTGCGGCAGCACTGCTTGCTTTGACCTTGTTTGTCTCGTGCGGAAAGGGCGCTTCGGTGTCGATTTATAAGGTCCGCACGGCAAATGAGATCAAAAACATTTTCATTCAGAATGCGGATGTGAACGCTTACCGTGAGACGATTGCTTACCTGAACCGAGACGGGAGCCCCGACTTTTCTTATGAGGTGTATTATGAGAGAGCGGCGGATATCTATGCGGGTTACAACATATGCGAGCAAATCGGAGATTATCGTCTCTATGCTTATGAGGGCGCCGTTTATGCCGACGACGGGGATGGACTGTGCGCGGTCATTCTCCTTGGGAGCACCTATCTTGAATATATCGACGATTATCTCACCGGTGAGTTCCCGCTTGATGCGGATACGCTGAACCAGCAGTATTCCAAGACCGAGGGGGAGGATACCGTCGTTGAATACCGTTCCTCTTTGACGCCGCAGCGATTGGCCGCGCTTTCCTCTTATGGCATCGAGGAGGATGGCACGATTATTTCCAAATATACGATCGATTCAGAGGGCTTTATCCGATCCATCGAATATTCCGTGTCAAATGGCACGGATACCTATCCGCTCGCGGTACGTACATTTGAACGGGCACAGGAAAAGGATGCCTCTTTGTTTGCCCCGGTTTCCGGGCTTGAAGCTTCCGTTTCCGTCGACATTTTCTATGTCGGAGAGGAAAAAGAGGGAAGGCATTTCACGGTTCCCGCAGGGATTTTCGTCGGATTTGACACGGGAAGCACGAATTATTCGTTTTATTATGACGAGGAATGCTTGCGGCCGTATTCTTATCAGGATGGAGAAATCACACAGGATATGGTGATTTATGCTAAGGCAAACTGAGTTTTTCAAAAGAAAAGTACAAAAAATCGGATTTTGGTATTGACAAAAATCGCGGTTTATGGTATACTCTTTTTCGTCGCAGGAATGAGTCCTCACGACGGAAAGACGCTGGTGTGGCTCAATGGCAGAGCAGCTGATTTGTAATCAGCAGGTTGATGGTTCGACTCCGTTCACCAGCTCCAAACACGCCGCTTCTGCGGCGTTATATTGGGGAGCGTTCCCGAGTGGCCAAAGGGGGCAGACTGTAAATCTGTTGCAAGTTGCTTCGGTGGTCCGAATCCACCCGCTCCCACCAAATCCGAAAACCGAGTGCTAAACAAGGTTTTCGGATTTTTTATTGTATGTAAGTAATAAAACGGTATTTTTCAAAAAGTGAAAAATGCCAGCTCTTATAGGAAAAATCGTCTTTGTATTGTCAATGTGCCGTTATAATTTAAAGGAGGACGGCAAATTATAAGGACACGATGAATAAATTTCGGAAATTCTTTCTGTTAGCTATTGTTTTGTGTCGCTTTTTTTGATATAATATTCTCATTACAAACTATGAAAAACCGGATATGTATGAAGAAAGGAGCGCTCCTTTGAATACTTTGCACTTGAAGTACGCCGTAGAAGTGGAACGCACCGGTTCCATCACACAGGCGGCTGAAAATCTGTATATGGGGCAGCCGAACCTCAGCAAGGCGATCATGGAATTGGAGGAGACACTGGGCTTTCAGATTTTTGAACGCACCTCCAAGGGTGTCATTCCGACCGAGAAGGGTACAAGATTTTTGGTTTATGCTAAAAATGTACTCTCGCAGATTGAGAAAATGGAAGCGCTTTCCGATGAAAACAATGCGGCGCAGTCGTTGAGTATCGCGATTTCCAGAAGCGGCTATGTCGCGGCAGCCGCCGCGAGGTTCGCCGCCGGTTTGGATTTGTCCGGCAGGATCCGGCTGAATATCCGGGAAACCAACTCCGTTCAGGTGATTACCAGCGTTGCGGCCGGTACTTTCGGACTCGGACTTGTGCGGTATAAGCTTCTCCATGAACGGTATTTTCTTGATTATATTTCGGATAAAGAGCTTGATGTTATTCCTTTTTGGGAATTTGACAGCATGGTGGCAATTTCGGAACGGAATTGCCCATCCGATGAAATAATCCGTTATCAGGAGCTTGGCGGATTGACGCCGATTCTATACGGAGATGAATCCATTCCGTATCTTTCTTTCGGCGAGGTGCGCCGGGAGGCAAAGTCGCCGGCGGCGAATAAAGCGGTTTTTGTTTATGACAGGAGCACGGCTTTGGAGCTTCTCAGCATGCTTGAGGATGCTTATATGCTGACAGCTCCGGCGGTGCCGTCCGAGCTTCAGAAGTATGGACTGGTGCAGAAAAAATGTGATATTCCGAATGAGAGATGCAAGGATGTCATCGTCTTTCAGAAGGGCTATAAGTTTTCCGAATCCGACCGTAAATTCATCGACCTCCTTTCCGAGATGAAAAACGAGGCCGAATTGACGTTTCGCTGACTTATGGGAGTTGTTTCCACATGTCTTTTCATAAAATGTCGGGCATGTGGAATTTTTATGGATCAAAATTTATATGCGATTTTGGAATTATGATATATGGGAAATGGAATGATGCTGCGATTGTGATTTTGCTTTTTTCTGAAAATATCTGAATTTTTTGTTCTGGATTGTGAATTTTGACGATATTTTACATTTTATACGGAGACAAAAGCGGCGCTTTTATCGATAAAAGAATATCGATAAAAGCATATCGACATTCTTTTTTTATATTTTACATATGAGATGATTTATGATAAAATACAATCAGTAAAGTGAGTAAATTTTTTATCCGTGCGGGAGAGTCGGCGGAGGTCTTGCTTTTATGACGTTGAAATTGAAATCAGCTCGGCGCATACTGTCGTTTTTTGGTCTTTTCGGTCGTTCATGGCAACGGTCGTGCTTTGAGGCGTGCGCGGTAGGATTGGCTCGAGTGGAAAGGAACGGTTTTGCTTATGATTAAAATTACGGTATGCGTCGGTTCTGCGTGCTACATGAAAGGTTCGAGACAGGTGGTGGCTATTCTCAGACGCCTGATCGAGGAGAACGGACTTGCCGGCGAATATGAGCTGGAAGGCACATTTTGCACGGGGAACTGCCAGCGCGGGGTATGCGTTGAATTGAACGGAAAGACCTATTCTCTGACGCCTGACAATACGGAGGAGTTTTTCCGTACCGAGATTCTGAAAACGGCATGACATGCTTTGGAACATTTAATTTAAACATAATTTAATAGGATGGGAATACATATGAGCAAGAAAGTAACGGTTATCGGCGCGGGCAGCGTCGGGTCAACAATCGCGTATACCCTCTCGGTTATGGGTATCGCCGATGAGATTGTCATGATCGACATCAATGAAAACAAAGTGCTCGGCGAAGCGCTGGATATCAGACAGGGGCTTCCGTTTTGCAGCACGAAATCGGTGTATGCCGGCGGATATGCGGAGGCGGAGAACTCCGATATCGTCGTCATTACCTCCGGTGTGCCGAGAAAGGCCGGGCAGACGCGTCTTGAGCTGGCGCAGGTGAACGTCGATATCCTCAAAGGCATTATGACGAAGATCACAAAGTATGCCCCCGATGCGATCTATCTGCTGGTCGCAAATCCGGTCGATATTCTGACCTATACGTTTGTGAAATATTCCGGGATTCCGGAGCATCATATTTTCGGCTCCGGTACGATGCTCGACTCGGTTCGTCTGCGCGCGCGTCTGGCGGAATATTATGATATCGAATCAAAATATATCAGCGCATATGCGCTCGGCGAGCATGGAGATTCCATGTTTGTGCCGTGGTCTATTGTGTCATTGAGCGGTATGGGCGCCCGTCTGTATGAGGAAAAATGCAAAAGAGAGGACAGCATGCTGCCTCCCATCGACCGTGCGGAGATCGAAAAATATGTGCGCACCTCGGGCGGCCGCGTCATCGCGAGAAAGGGAGCGACCTTCTATGCGGTTTCGATGTCGGTTGCCCATATGTGCCGCTGTATTCTGGAAAACTTCGGTGCGGTGCTTCCTGTTTCCGTCATGATGCACGGCGAACACGGAGTCGAGGACGTATGTCTCAGCTATCCGACGATGATTAACAACGACGGCGTATTTACCAAGGTGCCGACGCCGCTTTCTCCCGAAGAGGAAGCGCTTCTGCGCCGCAGTGGCGATGCCCTGAAATCCGTGATTTCGGGACTTGCATTCTGATTTCCATTACAAACATGTTGCGGCGGCGATGACTGCGCGCGGTATGATTGCCGCGGCTCGTTATTTTGCCGCCGTTTATGCGGAGCATTATATCTTCAAAATTGCCTTTTGAGGGCGGAAACGGAGAAAATTTATGGAATATCGTGTGGAACATGATTCGATGGGCGAGGTGAAAGTGCCTGCCGACAGATATTGGGGGGCGCAGACCGAGAGAAGCCATGAGAATTTCAAAATAGGCGTCGGAATCGAAACGATGCCGCGCGAAATCACGCATGCATTCGGCATTTTGAAAAAAGCGTGTGCAATGGCGAACCATGCACTGAAACCGGAGCGTATGACGCAGGCGAAGCTTGCGGCCATATCCGCCGCCTGCGACGAGGTGATATCCGGTGCGCTGAACGATCATTTCCCGCTTGTCGTGTGGCAGACGGGTTCCGGTACACAGTCCAATATGAATGCAAACGAGGTTATCGCAAGGCGCGGAACGGAGCTTGCGGGGGATACGCTGGAAAAGCCACTTCACCCGAATGACGACATCAACATGAGCCAGTCCTCGAACGACACGTTCCCGACGGCTATGCACATCGCGGCGGTGCTTATCATAGAGGATAAATTGTTTCCCGCAATCGACAAGCTGATTTCGACGCTAAAACGCCTTGAAGCGGAAAACGAGGGAATCGTCAAGAGCGGAAGAACGCATTTGCAGGACGCGACGCCGATCGCCTTTTCCCAGGAAATCAGCGGTTGGCGCTCCTCCTTGGAGAAGGATAAGAAAATGCTGGAAATCGCCCTGCCGGAGCTTCGTGAGCTGGCGCTCGGCGGAACGGCGGTCGGCACGGGTCTGAATACGCCGAAGGGCTTTGACAAAGAGGTCGCCGCCGCGGTTTCGGAGCTGACCGGCAGACCGTTTGTGACGGCACCGAACAAATTCCATGCGCTGACCTCCAAGGATGAATTGGTGTTCGCGCACGGTGCGCTGAAAGCGCTGGCTGCGGATATGATGAAGATCGCCAATGACGTCAGATGGCTCGCTTCCGGTCCGCGCGACGGACTCGGCGAGATTTTCATTCCCGAAAACGAGCCGGGCTCGTCGATCATGCCGGGAAAAGTCAATCCCACACAGTGCGAGGCGGTGACGATGGTGGCCGTTCAGGTGATGGGCAACGATGTGGCGGTCGGCATGGCGGCGTCTCAGGGAAATTTCGAGCTGAATGTCTTTATGCCGGTTTGCATTTATAATTTCCTTCAATCCGCAAGGCTTCTTTCCGAGGTGATTGTTTCGTTCAACGACAACTGCGCTGTCGGAATCCGTGCGAATAAGGAAAAAATGCACCATAATTTATATAATTCGCTGATGCTGGTGACGGCGCTCAATCCGTATATCGGATATGAAAACGCCGCAAAAACGGCAAAAAAAGCCTATCATGACAACATTTCGCTGAAAGAAGCGTGCGTCGCGCTCGGCTTTTTGACCGCGGAAAAATTCGATGAGGTGTTCCACCCCGAGGAAATGATTTGAGAAAGGGGAAGTGAGATATGATTTTCAGTTATTATCCCGGCTGCACGCTGAAAACGAAAGCAAAAGAGCTGGATGCCTACGCCAGACGCAGCGCCGAGGCGCTCGGCATTCTCCTCGAAGAGCTTCCGGAATGGCAGTGCTGCGGCGGTGTTTATACCACTGCAAAGGATGAGATTGCCACGAAGCTTTCCTCCGTGCGCGCGCTGATGGGTGCGAAGGAGGAGGGGCACGAGCTTGTTACACTTTGCTCGGCCTGTCATAATGTCATTAAGCAGACAAAGTATGCGCTGGATACCGACGACGATATGGCGTTCAAGGTGTCGAACTATATGAAATGCGACGCGCGGGCGGCGGCGGATACAAAGGTTCTCCACTATCTCGAGCTTTTGCGCGACGTCGTGGGCTTCGACGAGCTTAAAAAGAAGGTCGTGAATCCGCTGACGGGCAGAAAAATCGCCGCCTATTACGGATGTCTTCTGCTTCGCCCCGGCAAGGTTCTGCAATTCGACAATCCGGAGAATCCGAAGATTATGGAGGATTTTATCCGGGCGATCGGCGCTGTGCCGGTGACTTATCCGATGCGCAACGAATGCTGCGGCGGATACATAACCGCCGAGGACGGCGCACAGGCGAAAAAGAACAGCACGGCGGTCTATGAGAGCGCCGCGAGCTTCGGTGCGGACTGTATCATCACGGCATGTCCTCTCTGCCGGTATAATCTCATTAAGGCGGAAAGTCCGCTGCCGGTTATCTATTTCACGGAGCTTCTCGCCGAAGCGCTCGGCGTCAAATAAGGAGGCGGAGCTATGCTTACAAGTAGGGAAAAAGAACAAATCATCCGTTCCAGCGGTGTGAATGTATTAAAATGTATGCGGTGTGGGAAATGCACCGGCACCTGTCCGGCCTACGACGAGATGGAATATCATCCGCACGAGTTTGTCTATATGGTCGAGAAGGGCGAAATCGAGAAGCTGATGAACTCGCCGTCCATCTACAAGTGTCTCACATGCTTTGCCTGTGTCGAAAGATGTCCGCGCGGCGTGGAGCCGGCGAAAATCGTCGAGGCGGTGCGGCTGGCTGCGATCCGCCGTCAGGGTGAAAATCATATCAAGGCGGAAGATATCCCGTGCATCGCGGACGACGATACGCCGGGACAGCTGATTGTCAGCGCATTCCGCAAATATAAGAAGTAAGGGAGGGGAAAATGATGCAGAAAATCGGTGTTTTCGTGTGCCATTGCGGCACCAATATCGCCGGCACCGTCGATGTAAAGGCGGTCGCCGAAGCGCTTTCTCATGAACCGGGCGTGGTTTTCTCCGCCGAATATCCGTATATGTGCTCCGAATCGGGCCAAAACATGATCAAGGATGCCATCAAGGAGCACGGTCTTACCGGCGTCGTGATCTGCTCGTGCTCGCCGCGTATGCATGAGGCGACGTTCCGCAAGACCGCGGCGGCCGCGGGGCTTAACTCCTACATGGTGGAGATTGCGAATATCCGCGAGCAGTGCTCTTGGATTCACAAGGATATGAAAACGGCGACCGAAAAGGCGATCATTCTCGGACGCACCGCCGTTGCCAAGGTCGCGCTGAACACGCCGCTTACAGCGAGCGAAAGTCCCGTTACAAAGAGGGCGCTCGTCATCGGCGGCGGCATCGCCGGCATTCAGACGGCGCTCGATATTGCGGACGCGGGATTTGAAGTCGATATCGTCGAAAAGGAGCCTACCATAGGCGGCAAAATGGCGCAGATCGACAAGACGTTCCCAACGCTCGACTGTGCGGCTTGTATTTTGACGCCGAAAATGGTGGACTGCGCGCAGAACGAGAAAATCCATATCTATTCTTACAGCGAAGTCGAAAAGGTGACGGGATTTGTCGGCAATTTCACGGTCACGATCAAGAAAAAAGCCCGTTACGTCGATGAAACGAAGTGCACGGGGTGCGGACTCTGCACGGAGAAGTGTCCGATGAAAAAGACGCCGAATCTTTTCAATCTCGGACTTGACAACCGTTCCGCAATTTATATTCCGTTTGCGCAGGCGGTCCCGAAGGTGGCAACCATTGATGCGGATTACTGCAATATGCTGAAAAACGGAAAATGCGGTGTCTGCTCCAAGGTCTGCACGGCCGGCGCGATCGATTATAAGCAGCAGGATGCGCACATCGAGGAGAAATACGGCGCGATTGTCGTCGCGACCGGCTTCAACCCGATTAAGCTGGATAACTTTGACGAATATGCGTATTCGCAAAGCCCAGACGTCGTGACGTCTCTTGAACTCGAACGCCTGATGAACGCCGCGGGACCGAACGGCGGAACGCTTCTGCGTCCGTCGGACAAAACGCATCCGCACACCATCGTATTCGTTCAGTGTGTCGGTTCCCGTGACACCTCCGGCTGCGGAAAGCCGTACTGCTCCAAAATCTGCTGCATGTATACGGCCAAGCACGCGATGCTTATCCGCGATAAATATCCCGACACGGAGGTTTACGTTTTCTATATCGATGTGCGCACGCCGGGTAAAAACTTTGACGAGTTCTACCGCCGTGCGGTCGAGGAATACGGCGTACATTACATAAAGGGAATGGTCGGCAAGGTCATGCCCGAGGCAAACGGAAAGCTGCTGGTGCGCGCGTCCGATCTTTTGGCGGGCGAGCAGCTGAAAATCGAAGCGGATATGGTGGTGCTGGCTGCGGCAATCGAGCCGGACAAGACGGCAAGATCGCTTGCGACGATGCTGACGGCTTCGATGGATACCAACGATTTCTTTACGGAGGCGCACCCGAAGCTGCGTCCGGTGGAAAGCCCGACGGCGGGAATCTTCCTCTCCGGCGTCTGCCAAGGACCGAAGGATATTCCGGAAACGGTCGCTCAGGCGAGCGCCGCCGCCGCGAAGGTCATCGGACTGCTTGTCAAGGATAAGCTGAAATCAAATCCCTGCATCGCGCATTCCAATGAGACGCTCTGCAACGGCTGCTCTTCCTGTGAAAGGGTCTGCCCATACGGTGCGATTACCTATGTCGATAAGGAATTCCGGATGCCCGACAGAACGACGAAAATCCGCCGCGTGGCGTCGGTCAATACCGCGGTATGTCAGGGCTGCGGCGCCTGCACGGTGGCTTGTCCGTCGGGAGCGATGGATCTTTCCGGATTCTCCAATAAACAGATCATGGCGGAGGTGGATGCGATATGCCGATAAGTGAATTCAAACCGAAAATCGTCGCGTTCTGCTGCAACTGGTGCTCCTATGCGGGTGCCGACCTTGCGGGAACGAACCGACTGAACTATCCCGCCGATGTGAAAATCATCCGCGTGCCGTGCTCCTGCCGCGTCAATCCGATTTTTATCCTGCGCGCGTTCCAGAGAGGCGCGGACGGCGTGATTCTTTGCGGCTGCCATCCCGGCGACTGCCATTACACAACGGGAAATTATTATGCGAGACGCCGTATGACGCTGCTTTTCTCGATGCTGGACTATCTCGGCATTGAGAAAGAACGTACCCGCGTCGAATGGGTATCCGCTGCCGAGGGCGCGAAATTCGCTTCCGTAATGCAGGATTTTGTAAAGACGGTGACGGAACTCGGCGAAAACAAACGATTGGAGGATCTCAGATGCAAGAAGCAATGAAAAAAATAGCAAAAGAGCTCCTCTTGTCCGGAGAGGTCACAAGAGTCATCGGGTGGAAGAAAAACGAATTTGATTATGACATCACCCCCGCGGTCTTTGAGTCGGCGGAGGAGCTTGACCGTGATTTCCGCTATGACGATTTCTGCGGTCCGAATCTTTCCAAATTTACATTTAAGAATCAAAAGAACGATACCAAGACGCTGGTATTTTTAAAGCCGTGCGACACATACAGCATGACGCAGCTGATTACGGAGCACCGCGTAAACCGTGACGCACTGTATCTCATCGGAATCCCGTGCTTCGGGAAGATCGATATCGAAAAAATCCGTGCGGACGGTACGGACGGCATCCTGTCGGTTTCCTCGGAGGGCGCCGATGTGACCGTGAAAACGCTCTACGGAGACAAAAAATATGTGAAAATGGACGTTATGGCGGAGCGCTGCCTTGCCTGCAAGAGCAAATACCATACGATCTATGACGAGCTGCTCGGCGAGGAGGGCGAGGTCATGGAGACCGGCCGCTTCGATGAGGTCGAAAAGCTGGAAGCCATGACGCCGGACGAGAGGTTCGACTTTTGGCGCGGCGAGCTTTCCCGCTGTATTCGCTGCAACGCCTGCCGCAATGCATGTCCTGCCTGCACCTGTGAGAGCTGTGTGTTCGACAATCCGGATACCGGTATTTCGCAGAAAGCCGCGGCGGATTCCTTTGAAGAAAACATGTTCCATATCATCCGCGCATTCCATGTCGCGGGACGCTGCACGGACTGCGGCGAATGCTCGAGGGTTTGTCCCCAGCATATACCGCTCCATCTGCTCAACCGCAAATTTATCCGCGATATCGACAACCTTTACGGCGAATATCAGGCGGGAACGGAAATCGGTCAGCGCGCGCCGCTTGTGAATTTCAAGACGGATGACGCGGAGCCGGATATTGTACGGAAGGGAGGAAAATGAAATGGTCGGAATTTCTCTTGAAAAACTGGATTCGCTTTTTGCCTTGATTGCGGAAAACGAAACGCTTTATCTTCCGACGGACACCGCGTCCGGTATCGCACAGTTCAAGAAGTGGCACAGCGGCATGAAAATGACGGGCAAGCTCAAAACATCGCGCAGTGCAAAGGACTTTTTCTTCCCGCAGACGGAAAATCTCGTCGATTTCAAGGTAAACGGCAAAAAAATCGACATCATTGATCCGCGTGAGGAATGCGAGGATTTCGTCATCTTCGGCGTGCGCGCCTGTGATGCGAAAAGCTTTGAGATACTCGACCGCGTGTTCCTTTCGGAGCCGGTGGATACGTATTATAAGAATCGCCGCGAGCACGGAACGATTGTGACGCTGGCATGCTCGCGTCCGACGGAATCCTGCTTTTGCAGCACTTTCGGAATTGACCCCGCGGAGCCGTGCGGCGACGTTTCCGCATGGATGACGGAGGATATGCTTTATTTGAAGCCGAACACGGAAAAGGGAACTGCATTGATTTCCTCCCTTGGAGAGCTTGCCGTGACGTGCTCGGAGACCGATGCCGACGCGGAAAAAGAAAAAATCCGCGGAATTATGAAAAAGCTCCCGCTTGCCGGTCTTACGCCCGACGCGTTCGGCGGCGGCAAAACGGAGAAGTATTTTAATTCGGAAAAATGGAAAGAGCTTTCCGAAGCATGCCTCGGCTGCGGCACGTGCACCTTTGTCTGTCCGACCTGCCAGTGCTATGACATCCGGGATTTCGATACCGGACACGGCGTGAGCCGCTTCCGCTGCTGGGACAGCTGCATGTATTCCGATTTTACCAAGATGGCGAGCGGCAACCCGAGGCTCACACAGAAGGAACGCTTCCGTCAGCGCTTCATGCACAAGCTGGTATATTTCCCTGAGAACAACGAGGGGATTTTCGGATGTGTCGGTTGCGGCAGATGCGTGGAGAAATGCCCGATTTCGATGAACATCGTAAAGGTAATGAAAACACTTAGGGAGGATGAAACATGAACGGCGAAACGCTTATTCCGAGAGTCGGCGTTGTGACAGAGGTCAGAATCGACACTCCCGATATCAAAAATTTCCGCGTGGTCGGTACGGACGGAAAGAAGCCGTTCGTGCATAAGCCCGGACAATGCGCGATGATTTCGCTTCCGGGCATCGGAGAGGGCATGTTTTCAATCACTTCCTCTCCAACGAACACGGAGTATATGGAGTTTGAAATCAAGAAATGCGGCTGCCTGACAAGCTGGCTCCATATGCTGGAACCGGGACAGGAGATTACGGTGCGCGGTCCCTATGGAAACGGTTTCCCCGTGGACGACGCTTTCGTGGGACGCGACCTGCTCATCATCGCAGGCGGCGTCGGTCTTGCGCCGGTGCGCTCGGTCATCAATTACTGCCGCCACTTCCGTGAGCGCTACGGCAAAATCGACATCGTTTACGGCTCGCGTTCCAAGGATGATCTTGCATTTTATAATGAGATTATTTCGGAATGGATGAGTCCCACGGAAAAGGATGTCACGGTCCATCTGACCATCGACCGCGAGCAGGAGGGCTGGGACGGCCACGTCGGCTTTGTTCCGAATTATGTGAAGGAGCTGGCATTTGAAACGAATAAGACTGTCATCATGTGCGGGCCTCCGATTATGATTAAGTTCACGCTTGCGGGGCTTAAAGAGCTTGGCTTTGACGAAAAACAGATTTATACGACGATGGAGCTGCGCATGAAATGCGGCGTCGGCAAGTGCGGAAGATGCAACATCGGCGCGAAATACGTCTGCAAGGACGGCCCGGTATTCCGCATGGATGAGCTTTCCGAGCTTCCGGACGAATATTAAGGATGGGAGGATTTCCGAAATGGAGAACATGGTAAATATCTTTCTTTACGGCAAAAAATATGAGGTCCCGTCGAATCTGACCATCATGGGCGCGATGGAGTATGCGGGATATCAGCTCGTTCGCGGCTGCGGCTGCCGCAACGGCTTTTGCGGAGCCTGCGCGACGATTTACCGCATTAAAGGCGACAATGAGCTGAAAGTATGTCTTGCCTGCCAGACAAAGGTGGAAAACGACATGTATATTGCGACGCTGCCGTTTTTCCCGCTTGTCAAGCAGGTCTATGACATGGAGAAAATAAAGCCTACCGAACAAATCATGATGCAGCTTTATCCCGAGATTTACAGCTGTATCGGCTGCAACGCCTGCACAAAAGCCTGCACGCAGGGACTGAACGTGATGCAGTATATCGCTTATGCCCAGCGCGGCGAATATGAAAAATGCGCCGAGGAGTCCTTTGACTGTGTGATGTGCGGCGTATGCTCATCCCGCTGTCCCGCCGGCATTTCGCATCCGCAGGTTGCGCTTCTGGCGAGACGCCTCAACGGCAAGTATTTGGCTCCGAAGTCGGAGCATCTTGAAAACCGTGTCCGTGAGATTCAGAACGGCGATTTCAAGGAGCTTCTCGAGGGCTTGATGCAGAAGCCGATAGCCGAGCTGAAAGAGCTTTATAACAACCGAGAGATAGAGAAGTGAGGAGGGGCGCGAAATGTATAACGAAAAAATGCTGGAATCCATGAAAAAGGTCGCGGAAAAGCGTGCGGCGAATGCGGCGCTCGAACCGCGCAGAATGACGGCGGACGAAAAGGACGCTCTGCTTGCAAAGTTCCATCCGGATTATAAGAAAGAGGAATTCAGAACGCTCTCGGTCGGTATGAACAAGGGCGAAAAGGTTCCGACGGAGCTTTGTGCGCTTCTCGAAGCGAACAGCCGAATCGATCCCGCAAAGATCGATCTCTCCCATCCCGATTATGAGACGGATGTCCTTATCATCGGCGGCGGCGGCGCGGGTTCTTCTGCGGCGATCGAAGCAAACGAAGCGGGAGCGGATGTGATGATTGTCACGAAGCTCCGCATCGGCGACGCCAACACGATGATGGCGGAGGGCGGTATTCAGGCGGCGGATAAGCCGAACGATTCACCGGCGATCCACTATCTCGACGCTTTCGGCGGCGGACATTTCGCCGCGAAGCCGGAGCTTCTCTATAAGCTGGTGAGCGAAGCGCCGGAGGCCATTCAATGGCTCAACGAGCTCGGCGTGGAGTTCGACAAGGCGCCGGACGGCACGATGATTACGACGCACGGCGGCGGAACCTCCCGCAAGAGAATGCACGCCGCAAAGGACTATTCCGGCGCCGAGATCATGCGTACCCTGCGCGACGAGGTGTTCAATCGCGGCATTCCGGTCGTGGATTTTACGGCGGCAGTCGAGCTGATTCTCGATGAGAACGGCAAATGCGCCGGTGCCGTGCTCATGAATATGGAAACGAAAGAGCTTCTTATTGCCAAGGCGAAAACCGTCATTCTTGCGACGGGCGGCGCCGGCAGACTGCATTATCAGGGATTTCCGACATCCAACCATTACGGTGCGACGGCGGACGGTCTTGTGCTCGGCTACCGTGCCGGCGCGAAGCTGCTTTATGCCGATACGCTGCAATATCATCCGACGGGTGCGGCATATCCAGAGCAGATTTTCGGCGCGCTCGTGACGGAAAAAGTTCGTTCTATCGGGGCAAAGCTTGTCAACGCGGATGGCGAGGTATTCATGCATCCGCTGGAAACGCGCGACGTCGCGGCGGCCTCTATCATCCGTGAATGCACGGCAAACGGCAAGGGCATCGAAACCTCCGATGGGATCGGCGTATGGCTCGACACCCCGATGATTGAGCTGAAAAACGGAGAGGGAACCATCGAAAAGAGAATTCCGGCGATGCTGCGTATGTTCGGCAAATACGGAATCGATATCCGCAAGGAGCCGATTCTCGTATATCCGACGCTTCACTATCAGAACGGCGGACTGGATATCGATACCGACTGCATGACCGGCGTGGAGAATCTCTTCGCGGCGGGCGAGGTTGTCGGCGGTATCCACGGACGCAACCGACTGATGGGAAATTCGCTTCTCGATGTGATTGTATTCGGCAGAGACGCCGGACGCGCCGCTGCGGCAAAATCAAAATCCGTTTCCGTCGGAGCGCTCACGCTTTCTCATGTCGGGAAATTTGAAGCCGAGGTCAAGAACGCCGGTATCGAGAGCGATATGGTTTCTCCGAAGCTGCTTCCGACCTATACGCACGGAAATCCGAAGCTCGCGCATGAAAATCGTTAAGCACAATCTCCATATATATATTTGATTGAAAGGATGGGTAAAATGATGAAAAATTTTACACAGAACAAAACGGTCCTCACATGGATCGATGAGATGAAGGCGCTTCTCACGCCGGATCATGTCATGGTCATCGACGGCAGCGAGGAGCAGCTCGACGCGCTGCGCGCAGAGGCGGTGGCGACGGGTGAGATGATTAAGCTCAATGAGGAAAAGCTCCCGGGCTGCTATCTGCACAGAACCAAACCGAACGACGTCGCACGTGTCGAGGACAGAACCTTTATTTGCACAAGAGAAAAGGAAAACGCAGGTCCCACCAACAACTGGTGCGATCCGAAGGAAATGTATGCAAGACTGTATGACATCGCCCGCGGCTCCTATAAGGGAAGAACCATGTATATCATTCCGTTTTCGATGGGACCCATCGGCTCGCCTCTCGCCAAAATCGGCATTGAGGTGACGGATTCCATTTATGTCGTTCTCAATATGGCGATCATGACGCGCGTCGGCAAAAAGGTGCTCGAGGTTCTCGGCGATTCCAATGACTGGGTAAGAGGTCTGCATGCAAAATGCGACGTTGATCCGGAGAAGAGATACATCTGCCAGTTCCCGGAGGACAACACGATCATTTCCGTGAACTCCGCTTACGGCGGCAACGTGCTGCTCGGCAAAAAATGCTTTGCGCTGCGCATCGCTTCCTATCAGGGATGGAAAGAGGGCTGGATGGCGGAGCATATGCTGATTCTCGGTGTTGAGAATCCGAAGGGTGAGGTCAAATACGTGGCGGCGGCGTTCCCGTCCGCCTGCGGAAAGACCAATCTCGCGATGATGATTCCGCCGGAATATCTGCGTAAAAAGGGTTATAAGGTTTGGACGGTCGGCGACGATATCGCTTGGATGCGCATCGGTGCGGACGGCAGACTGTATGCCATCAATCCGGAGAACGGCTTCTTCGGCGTGGCGCCCGGCACAAACGAGCATTCCAACTACAATGCGCTTGCTTCCACGAGAAAGAATACCATTTTCACCAATGTCGCGCTGAATACGGACGACAATACGGTTTGGTGGGAAGGACTTGACAAGAATCCGCCTGTTCATGCCATCGACTGGAAAGGGAATCCGTGGGATCCGTCCAAGTACAACAAGGCAGACAAAACCACATACGCGGCGCATCCGAACTCCCGCTTTACGGCTCCTGCCGTCAACTGCCCCTGCATTTCCGAAGAATTTGACAAGGGCGCTGGCGTACCGATTTCCGCTATCATCTTCGGCGGACGCCGTGCAAAATGCGCGCCGCTGGTTTATCAGTCCAAGAACTGGGAGAACGGTGTGTTCGTAGGTTCTGCGATGGCTTCCGAAACGACGGCGGCCGCTGCCGGTGCTGTCGGTGTCGTTCGCCGCGATCCGATGGCGATGCTTCCGTTCTGCGGCTATAATATGGGTGATTACTTTGCTCACTGGCTCGAAATGGGCAAGAAGCTCGGCGACAAGGCGCCGAAGATTTTCAACGTCAACTGGTTCCGTACCGACGATGAGGGCAACTTTATTTGGCCGGGCTTCGGCGACAACATGAGAGTTGTCAACTGGATTCTCGACCGCTGCGAGGGCAAGGCTGACGCGGTGGAAACGCCGATCGGCTATGTTCCGAAGCCGGAGGATATCGACCTTACCGGTCTTGAAGACTTTGATATTGAAAAGCTGAAAGGCATTCTCGATGTCGATCGTGACGTTTGGGCAAAGGAAGCGGAGGAAATCGAAGAGCATTTCAAGAAGTTTGGCGACAGACTTCCCGCGGAGCTGAGAGCGCAGCTCGAAACGCTGAAAGCTGCTGTGGCAAAATAATTCGCATTCAACAGCGATACGGATAAAAAGAAAACCACCGGCTTTTGCCGGTGGTTTTCGGAAACAAAAAGCTGCTGAATTGGATTCAGCAGCTTATCGTTCCCGATTTATGTGTTTTTTTGACGGACTTGATACCGGAGGATTTATTTTCGCGTACTTTATCCAAATGACGGTTGCGGAAGTATACGAAGAGATTAAAGCCTACCGTCATCAGATTCAAGATATAGACGATCAGTACAAAAATTTTGGTTTCCTCGATTAGAATGATTTTTGCAGTGATTCCGGCGACGTATCCGAACAAAATCAAACAGATGAACGGCAGACTCATGCCTTTGGCCGTTTCGGCTCTATAACTTTTGATTGCATTGATCGGCCACGAAAGACCGAAGCATATCAGCATAATGGTTTCCAATATTTGAGGCAGCATAATTTTTCCTCCAAACGAAATTGAATTCTATTCTTTGTTTTTATTATAGCATTGACAAATAATAATGTCTAATATATAATAAATATGGATATTATAATATTAAAGTTATTTATTTGGAGGATGGGGATGGAACTTACTCAGCTGAAATATTTTTATGCGGTAGCGGAAAATCTGCATGTGACAAGAACGGCGGAGCAGCTCCATATCGCGCAGCCTGCGCTCACGCAATCCATTCGCCGTCTTGAAAATGAGCTGGGATATCCGCTTTTTGCGGCAAAGGGCAGAAATATCATTCTGACGGAATACGGACGTTATTTGAAAGAACAGCTGGCGCCGCTTCTCTGTCAGCTTGACAGCCTTCCGCATGAGCTGGAAACGCTTGCGGCGCTTGAAAGAGAAACGGTTCATATCAATTTGAACGCGGCCTCGACGGTTATGACGGAATGTATCATCCAATACCGAAAGCAGAATCGAAACGTCAATTTCAGAATCGTTCAGAATGATTCCGAGAAAATGCCGTATGATATCGACATCGGCACGGAGTTATGCCATAAAGGGGAGAACGGCACATCCCGTATTTTTACGGAGCGAATCTATCTTGCGGTTCCGGCTGTCGGGAGGTATGCAGGCCATCGCATCATCGGTCTTTCCGAGGTGTCGGAGGAGGAGTTTATCAGCCTTGCCGGTGTGAAGCATTTTCGCACGATATGCGATAAATTCTGCCGTGAGGCGGGATTTTCACCGAAAATCGTGTTTGAAAGCGACAATCAGAATGCGGTGAAGAATCTGATTGCCGCCGGTGCCGGCATCGGGTTTTGGCCGGAATACACATGGGGAGAGATGGATTCGCCCGATGTCAATCTGCTTGGGATTTCAAGTCCGGAATGTAAAAGGGATATCGTAATCACCTATCATGAAAACAAAGAAGATACGCGGGAAGTAAAAAGCTTCTATGATTTTATTATCGGATATTTTGAGAGGCTTTTTAAATTACCGCGTGACGGCCGTCAATAAAAAGGAGGGCAATCATGGCTCAAAATGAAATATCCATAGCGACGATTCAGCGGCTTCCGATCTATTTGGACTATCTGAAGCTGATGACTGGCGATACGGAGTTCATTTCGGCAACTTCGCTTGCTTCGGCGCTCGGCTTCGGCGAGGTTCAGGTGAGAAAGGACTTGGCCTCGGTCTGCTCTTCGGGAAAGCCGAAGATCGGATATAATGTCGAGGAGCTGAAATCGGAAATCGAGAGATATCTCGGCTACAACAACACCAACAATGCCATTATCATCGGGGCGGGCCGACTTGGCTGTGCGCTTCTCGGATATGAGGGATTTTCCCGATACGGACTCGACATTCTTGCCGCATTTGATATCGACCCGAAAAAATCGGGGCTTACGGAAAGCGGAAAGCCGATATACGGGATGGATAAGCTCGGCGATTTCTGCCGAGAAAAGAAGGTCCATATCGGCATTATCACGGTGCCGGCGGCTCACGCGAGGGAAGCGTGCGACGCGCTTTTGGATGTCGGCATCCTCGCGATTTGGAACTTTGCGCCCGTACACCTTGATGTTCCGGATTCCGTGATTCTCAAAAATGAAAATATGGCATGCTCGCTTGCCGTGCTTTCGACAAAGCTTGCCAAAGAGTTTGAAAAAGAAAAGGGCTGAAAAAACACGCGGATTTTTTATCCGCGTGTTTTTTATCATCAAAGCTGCTCGGCCAAATCGTAGATGAGCCGCTCGGATTTTTCCCATCCGAGACAGGGGTCTGTGATGGATTTGCCATAGACGCCGTCACCGATTTTTTGACAGCCGTCCTCGATATAGCTTTCAATCATAAGTCCTTTGACAATTTTTTTGATTTCCGCATTGTGGCGGCAGCTGTGAAGGATTTCCTTTGCAATCCGGATTTGCTCGATGTATTTTTTGCCGGAATTGGAATGGTTGGTGTCGATGACCACAGCTTTGTTTTGGAGATTTTTTTCCGCATAGGTTTCGGCCAAACGCAGAAGATCCTCATAATGGTAGTTCGGGAACGCGTTGCCTCTCTCGTCCACGTAGCCGCGCAGGATTGCGTGCGCATATGGATTGCCTTGGCTTTTGACCTCCCAGCCTCTGTAAATGAAAGCGTGGGAATGCTGTGCCGCCGTAATCGAGTTCATCATGACGGAAATATCGCCGCTTGTCGGATTTTTCATGCCGACCGGAATGTCAAGTCCGCTAGCGGTAAGTCTGTGCTGCTGATCCTCGACGGAACGCGCGCCGACCGCGACATAGGAGAGCAGGTCGTTGAGATAGCGGTGATTTTCGGGATAGAGCATTTCATCGGCACAGGAAAAGCCCGTCTCACGCAGCGCGCGCATATGAAGCTCACGGATTGCGATGATGCCCTTGATGAGATCCGGCTTTTCATTCGGATTCGGCTGATGGAGCATGCCCTTATAGCCGTCGCCGGTCGTGCGCGGCTTTCCGGTGTAGATACGCGGAACAATCATAATTTTGTCCTTGACCTTTTCCTGTACGCCGCGCAGTCTCGAAATGTAGTCGAGCACACTGTCCTCGGAGTCCGCGGAGCAGGGACCGATGACAAGCAGAAACTTGTCGGATTCTCCGCTGAAAATCTTTTTGATTTCGACGTCTCTTTCCGCTTTCAGACGGGCAAGCTCCTCTGTAATCGGATATTGCTCCTTGATTTCCTTCGGAATCGGAAGCTTGCGTATAAAATCCATATTCATAAAACATATACCATCCTTATCTTTTTTTATGATTTCTTATCGAACAGGGCGCGCCTGCTCGTAGAATATTTCATCATTTCACGGAGGCCCTCCGTATCGTTGTTTTCCAGCATCGAACGAAGTCTGTCAAGCTCTTTCTCAAACAGCTTCATCTGATGGAGCAGCGCGTTTTTATTGAGTAAAAACAGCTCGCTCCACATTTCATCGTTGAGCCTTGCAATTCTCGTCAGATCCCGGAAGGAATCGCCCGTATAATCCTCGAGATGTTCCGTTTTTTGGCAGGTCATAAGGGAAATCGCGATACAGTGGGTGAGCTGGGAGACAAAGGCGATGATTTCGTCATGCTCCGCGGGGGAAAGCGTCGCGATTTTGGCAAAACCGAGCGTGCGGCCAAGCTCCTCGCACAGCGCAATCGCTTCCGGCGTGTTTTTTTCGGAGGGCGTCACGACATAATTGGCGCCGCGGAAGATTGCATCGTCGCTGTTTTCGACGCCGGATACCTCGCGTCCCGCCATGGGATGCGCCGCGATGAATTCCACGTCGGGGCGGAGCATGTTCTGCACCGTTTCGACGATGCAGCCTTTGACGCCGGTGACGTCGGTGATGACCGCGCCGGATTTGAAATACTGCTGATTTTCGCGGATCCAGTCGATGAAAACATGCGGATATAGGGCAAAGACGACAATATCGGCGTCACCGATCAGCTCGGGCTCGATTCTCGCCGCACCGCGTTCAATCATGCCCTCGGAGAGCGCATAATCGATTGATTTTTGACTGCGGGTGATTGCCGAAACATGGAAGCCTTTTTTGGTGAGCGCTTTTGCATAGCTCCCGCCGAGCAGTCCCATGCCGACAATCAGAATTTTTTTGCTGGTGTCAAGTTTCATATTCGGTCACCTCCGCGCCGAGGGATTTTAAGAGTTCAAAGTATTCCGGCAGGCTTTTCCGAACGGCCTCAGCCCCGTCGATTTCGCCGCCGGTGATGGTGAGCAGAGTGGAGAGCGCCATCACGATTCTATGGTCGTTATGTCCGTGCAGGATTTCCTTCGGTGCATGAAAATTCACGGGATACACCACGATGGAATCCTCATGAACGGTCACGGACACGCCGAATTTGGCAAGCTCCTCCGCCATGGCGGCGCCTCTGTCGCTTTCCTTGATTTTGAGCCGCCGCGTCTCACGGAATACCGCGCCGTTTTTTGCCGCGGCGACCGCCATCAGCACGGGTCCGAGATCGGGACAGTCGCCGATATGGATTGTCGGCGTTCCTTTTTCCAGCATTTCATAAAATTTGAGATATGCCTTGTCGCCTTGTCGGCTCTGTTCTGAAAGTCCGGTGATTTCGATATCCGCGCCGAAAAGCTTCAAGGCGGCGAAAAACGCAGCATTGGAATAATCGCCCTCCACCGTGACGTTTGCCGGCTTATAGTGCTGATTTCCGCGGACCAGGATCGTTTTGTCATCTGTCCAGCAGACCTTGACGCCGAATGCGGCGAGCGCTTCCATGGTCAGCTCGAGATAAGAGCGGCTTTCAATCGGCGGAATAATGGAAATCGTGCTGTCGCCGCCGCACAGGGGAAGCGCGAAAAGAAGTCCGCTGATAAACTGGCTGCTGATGTTGCCCGGAATTTTATAATCCCCGGAGGAAAGCCTGCCGCAGACCTCTACGGAATCGGAACCGTGGAGATAATGCAGCCCTTGCTCCTTGCAGATGGCCTCGTATATGTCCAGCGGACGGGACAGCAGCTTTTTGGTGCCGGTAAGGGTGATTTTTTGACCGCTCATGAGGCAAAGCGGAATAAAGAAGCGCAGGGTACTGCCGCTTTCATGGCAGTCAAGATGGATTTCGGACGGAACCGACCGAATATCCGTTCCGGTGATTTCTGCCGTGCTTCCGTTTTTTTGATAAGCGGCGCCGACAGCGGAAAGACAGGAGAGTGTCGCTTTGACGTCATCGGAATCCGAAATTCCGTGAATGACGCTTGTCCCCTCTGCAAGTCCGCCGCAGATTAGGAGGCGGTGCGCCATGCTTTTGGAGGGCGGCGCTTCAATCATGCCGTGCAGGTGGGACGGCTCTATGCGGATTCTCATACGGGCGATGCCTCCGTTTCGGTCAGATAATCCAGTGCTTCCAGATATCCGTCGGTGCCGTGTCCCGATATTGTCAGGACGCATGCGGCGCGGATATAGCTGGTTCTGCGGAACTCCTCGCGGGCATTCACATCGGAGATGTGTACCTCCACGGTCGGGATGCCGACCGCCTTTACCGCATCGAGCAAGGCGATGCTGGTATGCGTATATGCGCCGGGGTTGATGACGATACCGTCGAATTTTCCATATGCGGATTGAATCGCATCTACAAGGTCGCCCTCGTGATTCGACTGAACAAACGATACGTCGATTTTTTTGATTTTGGCGTGCTCCGATATTTTCCGAATCAGGTCGTCATAGGTTTCGTGTCCGTATACGGCAGGCTCACGGATACCGAGCAGATTGAGATTAGGACCGTTTATGACAAGAATCTTCATGATACAAGTCCTCCTTGATGGAATCGGCGGTGTGATATACGTTTTCATCGGTTACGATTTCAATATCACAGGTCGCAAGATACCGCTCATATCGCTCGCGGAAGCGCGCTTCGAGCGCTGCGCGGTCGAGTGCGAGCGGACGGTCGGCGGTCGGCTCGATTTTATCGAGCGAGCGGTTCAGGAAGTAGAGTCTTCCGGTTCGTTTCAGCGCGCGGACGTTGTCGTCGCGCAGAACGGCGCCGCCCCCGGTGGCAATCACCGCTCCGGTGACGTGACCGGAGATTTCCGCGATTACTTCCGCTTCGAGCGCGCGGAAGCCGTCGTTTCCGATTTCCGCAAAAAGCGCGGAAATTTCTTTGCCGGTCTTTTTTACGATTTCCGCGTCCGTGTCGTAAAAACGCCGGCCGAGCTCGTTTGCGAGATATTGTCCGACGGTCGTTTTTCCGCTTCCGGGCATGCCGGTGAGCACGATGTTTTCCTTTTCCGCACGGATTTCGCGATATACTTTATCGGGAATTTCGGCGTCATATGCCGTTCCTGTGAAGATTTCCGCCGCGGCGACCGCCTGTGCGACGAGCATATAAAGCCCGCCGCCTGCAGGAATCCCGCGCTCTGCCGCTTCCAAAACAAGGTTTGTGCGCAAGGGATTAAAGACGGCGTCAATGACACCGCGCAGGCTCGTAAATTTGGATAATTCGACGGGAATCCCCGCCATACCTTCTTTCCCGTCGGGATAAGGGTACATGCCGCACGGCGTCGTATTGATGATAAAATCCGCATCCGCATGCGACCGGTATGCCTCGTCATAGGTGACGGCGCCGTTTTTGGCCGTTCTGCCGACGGTGATGGTGGTCTTTGCTCCGAGCGATTCCGCCACGGCGTGCGCCGTATGAGCGGTACCGCCCGTGCCGAGAATCAGAACCTCGGCATCCGTGAAATCAAGTCCTGTTTTTAAAATCAGTGCCCGCATACCGTAGGCATCCGTATTATATCCGAAAAGCTTTCCGTTTCGGTTGACTACGGTATTGACCGCGCCGATTCGCTTTGCGGTTTCGTCAACTTCCGAAAGAAAGGGAATGACCGCCTCCTTATAGGGAATCGTCACGTTGATGCCTGAAAAATCATGCTTTTGCATGAAACCGGCAAGCTGATCCTTTGAAAGCTCATGCAGCTCATATTCATAAGACGCGATTTTCGCATGAATTTCCTTGGAAAAGCTGTGAGGGAGATGTTCTCCGATAAGTCCGTATTTCATATGTCCTCTCCTTTGTCGTCTGCCCGCAGATAATCCGTGCCGAAGCGGAGCGCGAGCTGGTCGCACAGCACGAGCGCCGTCACGCTGTCGACGACGACACGCGCGCGGTGTATGACCGCCGGATCATGTCTGCCGTGGATGAGAAGCTCCGTATTTTCTTTCTTGATGAAATCGACGGTATTCTGCGTCTTATAAATTGAAGGCGTGGGCTTGACAGCCAGGCGGAAGAGCAGCGGCATACCGTTTGAAATGCCGCCGAGGATGCCTCCGCACCGATTGGTTTCTGTTTTGATGACGCCGTTTTCTGCGCGGAAGCTGTCGTTTGCCTCGCTGCCGTGCAGCTCGGCGAGCGAAAAACCGTCGCCGAACTCGACTCCCTTTACGGCGGGAACGGAAAACAACGCATGAGAGAGCACTCCCTCCAAGGTATCGAACCACGGCTCGCCCACGCCGGCGGGAAGTCCCGTCACGGCGGTTTCCAAGATACCGCCGACGCTGTCGCCGTCCCGTTTTGCGGCGGCGATGGCTTCTTTCATGCTTTCCGCACGGTTTTCGTCCAGAACGGCAAACGGCAGCTTCGCGAGCATTTCGATATCCTTATCGATATTCTGAAAATCCCTGTCGGATATGCAGGCGCATCTTTTGATGTGCGTGCCGATACGGATGCCGCGTCCGGCAAGCGCGGTGATGGCGACGGCGCCCGCCGCGACAAGTCCCGCCGTGATGCGTCCGGAAAAGTGCCCGCCGCCGCGCGGGTCGGAAAAGCCGTGGTATTTGCAGTATGCCGTGTAGTCGGCATGTCCCGGCCTTGCCACGGAATGCATCGCTTCATAATCGGCGCTGTGGGTGTCCGAATTCTGGATGACAAACGTAATCGGCGTGCCGGTCGTTTTGCCGCCGAACACACCGCTCAAAATGGTGACGGTGTCACTTTCGCGTCTTGCGGTGGACAGGGAAGAGAGCGAGCTTCTGAGGGCCATTTGATGTGCGATAAAGGCTTCGTCGACCGGGATGCCGGGCGCCAGTCCGTCGAGGACGGCGCCGACCGCCTTCCCGTGGCTCTCCCCGAAAAGGGTGACGGAAACACTTTCGCCGAAGGTATTTTTCATGAGGAGAATGCCTCCTTTATCATCGTATGGAAATCGTGAAGAGTCATCGTTTTCATTTCATATGTTCCGATTTCCGGGACGAATACGAGATGAATGAGATTGCCGTCGAGCTTCTTATCATGGGTGACAGCCTCGAATACGCGCTCCGGATCGAAATCGAGCGCGGCCGGAAGCCCGATTTTTTCGTAAATGTGGGTGAGCCGCTCGCGGACAGGAGCGCTGCACATCGGGAGCATGCCGAGCGCGACGCACTCGCCGTGATAGAGGCCGTGAAGTCCCTCGCAGCTTTCGATTCCGTGACCGATGGTATGACCGAAGTTGAGCACGCGGCGCAGTCCCGATTCCTTTTCGTCATGCTCGACGACATATTTCTTGATGGCGAGGGACTTTTCAATGACGGTATCGAGATTTTCTTCGATATCGCCTCGCTCGATCATCTCGAATAATTCCTTGTCGAAGGTCGCCGCCATTTTGACGGACTCGGCAAGTCCGCTCGACAGCTGGCGCTGCGGCAGTGTCCGAAGAACTTCCGGATCGATCAAAACCTTTTTCGGCTGATAAAACGCGCCGATGATGTTCTTGACGCCCTCCAGATTGATCGCGGTCTTGCCGCCGATCGAGGAATCTACCTGCGAGAGAAACGTCGTCGGAATGTTGTAAAAATCGATGCCGCGCATATAAGAAGCCGCCGCAAAGCCGGCGAGGTCCCCGACCACGCCTCCGCCGACGGCGACGACGGCGTCGGTGCGGGTAAATCCCTTTTCCAGCATGACGCGGCACAGCCGCTCGAATGTCGGAAAGCTCTTGCTCCCCTCGCCGGCGGGAACGGATACTTTTATGGGATATTTGCATGCTTCGGCTATTGTGTCGGAATAGGCGGCGGGGACGCCGTCGTCCGTCACAATGAGAACACGGCGGTCGAGCTTTAAGTAACCGGCAGCCTCGCGCAGAACGCCGCGCTTGACGACGATATCATAGCTGTTTTCGCCTAAATTCATGGAAAGCGTCATAAATTCCTCCGTTTTAATTCCATATTTCAGTGAAGCTCCGCCGGATATCGGAAGCTTCCGAGCATCCGCAGCTTATCGCAGCAGCCGGTGAGCTCCGACATCATCTTTTTGCCGTTTTCACTGCCGAGATCGCTTTCGGCTTCCACGTAAAAATAGTATTGCCAAAGCAGCTCCTTCATCGGGCGGCTTCTCAGACACCGCATGTTGAAGCCGTACTTGCCGATGATGTTGATGGCCTGCGCAAGGGAGCCGGCTTCGTTGCGCACGGTAAACATCAGAATGGAGTGCTTGCCGGATGCGTTTCCGTCGGTTACGGCGGCGCGTGTCAGCACCGCGAAGCGGGTGGTGTTGATGTTGGTTTCATTGATATTGCTTTCCAAAATTTCAAGGCCGTAGAGCGCGGCGGTTTCCTCGCTTGCGATGGCGGCGAGATGAGGGGCTTTTTTCTCCGCCACGAACTTGGCGGCAAGCGCCGTATTTTCAAACTGTGTCTGGCGGAAGCCGTGCTTCCGGATGTAATGTGCGCATTGAGAGAGCGCCTGCGGATGGCTGATGACCTCTGTGATATCGGAGAGCCTCGTTCCCGGGATCGCCATCAGGTGATGGGACACGAAAAGATCATATACGCCGCTGACATAGAGGGAGCCGGAAAACATCATGTCCATGACCTGCCCGACTTCGCCGGCCGTGCTGTTTTCAATCGGCAGGACGGCGCAGTCGCATTCGCCCTCCACCACGGCGGCATAAGCGCTCTTGAAATCCGGATACGGGACACGCGCCGCCTCGCGGAAGATCTTCGCCGCGGCGATTGAAGCGAACGCTCCCTCTACGCCGCAGAAAGCCACTCGCATGCCTTCCGTGAGCTTTTCCTGAAAGCGTCTCGATATTTTCATGGTATCGCGCAGAAATTCCACATAATAACCGCGCAGCTCGTCATCTTCGACAAGCGCGGCGTTCGCGGTGAGAAGCGCTTCCTCCCGGGAGGCATCGTAAATCGGCAGTCCATGCTCCGATTTGTATTCCGATACGGCACGCACCGCGTTCATTCTGCGGACGAAAAGTGCCGCCATTTCTCGGTCTATCGATGAAATTTCCTCTCTTGCTTTGATCAGTTTGTCCATAGTTACCTCTTTTTTTGATGGTATTCGTCAGCGAGCGCCCGGAACGCGGGCAGTGAGCTTTCAATCTGCTCCGTTGTGACGCAGTAAGCGATTCTGACATAGCCGGGATATCCGAAATCGTCGCTCGGAACAAGCAGAAGCTCATATTTTTTTGCGGTTTCGCAGAATCGGCAGGCGTCGGATTCCAGCGCTTTTACAAACAAATAAAAGGCGCCGTCCGGAGCCGCACAGGTATAGCCGTAGGAAATGAGCGCGTCATAGAGCAGGGTGCGGTTGCGCTCATATACGGAAACGTCCGATGTTTTGCCGAGGCAAGCCGGAATCATATATTGAAAGAGGCTCGGTGCGCATACAAAGCCGAGCGCACGTCCGGCACCCAGTACGGCGGCATATACCGAATCGGCGTTTCCCGCTTTTGGGGACACTAAAATATATCCGATTCGCTCGCCCGGCAGAGAGAGCGATTTGCTGAAAGAGTAGCAGACAATCGTGTTGTCGTAATAATTTGTCGGATACGGCACCTCGATTCCGCCGTAGGTCAGCTCGCGGTACGGCTCGTCGGAGATGAGAAAAATTTCGTGTCCGTATTTCTTTTCGGCGGCGCGCAGAATCTCGCACAGCCGCACGACCGTCGCTTCCGACAGCACGACACCGGTGGGATTATTCGGAGAATTGATGATGACGGCCTTGGTTTTCGGGGTGAGGGCTTTCTCAAATCGGTCGAAGTCAATTTGGAAATCGCCCTCCGAGCAGGGAACCGGAACGAGTGTGCCGCCTGCCTTTTCCGCAAAGACCCTGTACTCCGGAAAAAACGGGGCGAAGACGATGACTTCCTCGTCCGCACCGTCCGCAAGGAGCGCATGAAGCGATATGGCGAGTGCCGCCGCGGCGCCCGCCGTCAGATAGATGAGAGAAGCGTCGGCCGGCGCATCATAGGTTTTGCGGATATACTCCGCAATCGCGGTGCGCACGCCGAAATCTCCCTGCGCGGAGGTATATCCGTGCAGTGCGACGGGGTCCGTTTCCGAAAGCAGACCGAGCAGGGTTTCCTTTACGACGTCGGGCGCGGGAACGCTCGGATTGCCGATGCTGTAATCGAATACCTTGTCCGCACCGATTTCCGCTTTTCTCGCTTTCGCATATTCAAATATTTCCCGAATGACGGATTTTTTCATGCCGAGGGCTTCCATTTTTTTCGATATCATCGCAGCTTCTCCTATATGGTTTAACACCGGTTAACATTGTTAACTTATGATGAAAATTATACAGCAAAAAGGCGGAAAAGTCAATAAAAAATCGCATAATTACAGCATTTTTGAGGATTTTTGAAAAATTTATTGAAATTCTACAAAAATTATGCGATAATAAGGGACACATAAGTGAGGGATGAACAATGACAGAGACCAAAAATTCCGTGAGCACGGACACGCTGCGCGACAGGCTGCTGATTGCCGGTACAAATGAGATCGGACTGCACGGCATTGCCGATTTTTCGCTTCGCCGCGTGGCCGCGTCCTGCAATACCTCCTGCGCCGCGCCATACAGGCATTTTAAAAACAAAGAGGAATTTATTCTTGAAATCATACGATACATCAACCGTCAATGGGAGCTTCTGCGCGATCAGATTTTATCTCTTTTTGAAGGCGATATTCGAAAACAGCTGATTGAGGTCTGCGTCGCCTATATCCGCTTTTGGGTGGCGAATCCGAATTATCGTTCCGTTTTGGCCGCATCCGAAAAAACGCTGGATGAAAAGCAGGCGGGAGAAAGAGCGAAAAATTCTGCGGATATCGGCGAGCTTTTTCAAAAGTTCTGTGCCGTTCAGGGCATCGGCGAGCAGGAGACGGCGCGAAAGCTTTGCACCGTCAAAGCCGTTCTTTACGGAATGACCGCCATGCTCGAGAACGGAGAGCTTCCGAACGACGCGGGAACCTTCGACATGATACGCGGTATCCTTGAAAAGGAAATCGAATGAAATTATCCGATGTGCAAAGATGAGAATAGAAAAAACAGCAGCATTTATGCTGCTGTTTTTTGACGTTATACCGTCAAAGTGTGAGTTCCTCCGGCAAGCTCATAGGCTTCGCCGTTCAAATACGCGGTGGCGGAAATGCCGGCGGGAACGGTGAAAGTGTATTCGGTTTTTCCGTTTACATGCTTCCATTCGGACGCGACGGTTCCGTATTTGGTTTTCACGGACGCTTTCAGATACGTGAGCCTGTCTGTGACGACCGGACGGAATATGACGTGTTCAAAGCCCGGATGCTCCTCGTCGGTATCGATTCCGGCGGCGGCGCCGTACAGCCAGTCTCCCACCGCGCCGTATGCGTAGTGGTTGAACGAATTCATGGATTCGCTCCACATGGTCCCGTCGTCACGCACGCCGTCCCAGTGCTCCCACATCGTCGTCGCGCCGTGGTCGACGGAGAAGAGCCACGACGGCATTTTATCCTGAAAGAGAAGCGTATAGGCAAGCTCCGGATAGCCGTAATCCGTCAGCACGTGGAGCAGATAAGGCGTGCCGAGGAAGCCTGTCGTCAGTCTGTCATCGTTTTCGTGGATCATCTGCACCAGCTTTTCGGCATGAGCGGCCTCCGTCCCATCGGGACAAAGTCCGAAATAGAGCGCAATCACAAGACCGGTCTGTGTCAGAGGCTTGATGTTGAGCATGCTGTTTTCATAGTAGTCGGTATAAATGCGTTTTTTGGTTTCTTCGATCTTGGTTTCGTAATCGGCAAGCTCGCTGTCCTCGGCGCCGAGGATTTTTGAAATTTTGACAAAGAGCTTTGTGGTATAAGCGCGGTACGCGTAGCCGAGATACCATTTGCTTGTGGCGCCGTTGCACTGGGAGACATCCGCATCATGGGCGAGCCAGTCGCCGTAATGCCTGCCGCTGCGGATGTAATCGTCTCCCATTTCATACTGATAATCGATCCAGCGCTTGATTGTGACGTACTGCCGGCGCAGAAGCTCGCGGTCGCCGTAGAGCAGATACATCTGCCACGGAATGATAACGCAGGCGTCCGCCCAGCCGGCGGAGGGGGATGCCCATCCGATATTGGGAATGACGTGGGGAATCGCGCCGGTGTGGCGCTGGTCGAGCGTCATGTCGGAGAGCCATTTGTGGAAGAACCGATCGACATTGAAGTTGTATGCGGCACAGCGCGCGAATACCTGCGCATCGCCGGTCCATCCGAGGCGCTCGTCGCGCTGCGGGCAGTCTGTCGGCACGTCGAGAAAATTGCTTTTCTGTCCCCAAATGATGTTATGATAAAGCTGATTGATGCGGGCATCGGAGCATTCAAAATCACCGGTGCGCTCGATATCGGAATGTACGACGACCGCCGTAAAATCGTCGGGGTTGACCTCACCGTGCCATTCCGTGAGACGGATATAGCGGAAGCCGTAGAAGGTAAATTCCGGCTTCCAGAGATGGCGGTTTCCGTCGCCGACAAATACAATCCGCTCCTCTGCGGAGCGCAGATTCTCCGTGTAAAAATTGCCCTCGCGGTCGAGAACTTCGGCATGATCAATGACGATTTTTTCTCCGGCGGGAACGGAAAGCGAAAGCTCGACATATCCGGTCATGTTTTGACCGAAGTCGAGAACGGTCTCGCCCTTCGGCGTATGAATGACCTCTGTCGGTTTTAGGCGTTCATGCTCGCAGATGATTTCGCCCTCTTGGGGAACAAGAATGCTTCTTGTATGCGAAAGCACCTTGACGGAATGTGTTTTATCTTCGGTATCATAGGAGGCGTCGTATACGTCGCCGTTATAGATATTGCAGGCGCGCCACTGGGTCTCGCGCGCCGACCAGTCTCCGTCGGTAAGCAGCGTGTCGCCCGTACCGTCGGTATAAGTTACCTCGAGTGCGGCAATCACCGCATATTCGGTGGAGGAAAGCTCGTCTGTATTCCAATCGGCGCAGCCCTCGCCTTTCAGCGCGGCATAGCGCATCCGCCAGCCGGGCGCTGCCGTGATGGAAATGCTGTTGTTTTCCCCCATGAGATGCGTCACATCGTATTCCTGATACTGTACGCGACGGCGATACGACGTCCAGCCAGGCGCGAGCACGTAGCTGACTTTTTCGCCGTTTACCCTTGCGGCATATACGCCGAGGGCGGATACCGTGAGAACAGCGCGCTTGACCGGCTTTGCCGCATGGAAGTTGCGGATAAATTCGCAGGCCGCTTCTCCCGCTTCAAAATCCGGCTTGATCCACCGAGCCATGTAAATTTTATTCATGATCGTTCCTTTCCTGTGACTGAATTTTATTTTATTTCCGAAATCGAAATCCCGTTACATCCTATCATACCGGTATCCGTAAGTCAACCTTAAAAAGAAAAAATCCGCCGAAATCTTTCCTTTCGGCGGATTTTCCGCAAAAACGTATTTTTCAGTTTCCGCACTCGATGCTGATTTCATTGAAAAGACCGAGCAGATCGGAGACGGAGGTATTCGCTTTTTTCTCTCCGGTTCGGTCGAGCACGATTTCTCCTTTGTGCATCATGAGAATACGGCTGCCGTATTCGACGGCATAACGCAGGTTGTGTGTCACCATGATGGCGGTGATTTTCTTTTCCCGGACGATTTTGTCGGTGAGCGCCATGATGATTTCCGCCGTTTTCGGGTCGAGCGCCGCCGTGTGCTCGTCGAGAATCAGAAAGTCGATGGGCGTCATGGTGGACATCAGAAGTGCCACAGCCTGCCGCTGGCCGCCGGATAGGGAACCGGCGAGCACATCGGTCTTATTTTCCAGTCCGAGACCGAGCGCCGCCAGCTGTTCTCTGTAAAATTCGAGTCTTGACCTGTTGACGCCTCTCGAAAATCCGTAGCGCTTGCCCTTGTTGTCGGCGAGCGCCATGTTTTCCGCGATGGTGAGATTCGGACAGGTGCCGGTCGCCGGATTCTGATAAACCCTGCCGATGTTCGCATAACGCTTGTATTCCGGAATCTTGGTGACGTCTTTTCCGCCGATCAGGATTTGTCCTTTTTCGACCGGAATGGAACCGCAGATGATGTTGAGCATGGAGGTCTTTCCGCTGCCGTTGGAGCCGACGATCGAAAGGAACTCTCCGTCTTCGACGGTCAGCCGGAAATCGCGGAAGAGTGCCAGCTCCGTGATTTCGCCGGGATTGTAAATTTTTGTGATATCGCGCAGCTCAAGCATGGGGCGTCCTCGTCTTTCCTTCCCGACGGCTCCGTCTTGCGACGAATCCGGAAATTTTGTCGTTGAAAATCAAAATCAAGGCGAACAGCACGGCGTTCAGCAGTTTAAGGTAGATGCCGTCGGTATCGACAAGCACAAGATAATTCAGACACAGCGAATAAATGACGGCGCCGAAGATGACCGCGGTCGTATTCTTGATATGCTTGAAGCCGGAAAATACCGCAAGGCCGATGATGACGGAGGCCAGCGCCAGCACGACTTTTCCGGTGCCGGAGGTATTGTCGTACTGCATAAAAAGCTGAGAATACAGCGCGCCGGAAACGGATACGAAGCCGTTCGCGAGCGCAAGCCCCATGATTTTATAGGTACCCGAATCCCGTCCGAGCGAAATGACCAGTATTTCGTTGTCGCCTGTTGCGCGAAGAAGATAGCCGAGCTTGGTTTTTAGGAACCAATCGACGATAAGCTTCAATACGATAACGATGAAAAGCAGAATCGCCAGTATGACGTAATCCTTTGCGCCTTTTCCGAAAAGCTCCGTAAGCTTTCCGTCGAAGATACCCGTCAGGTTTTCGCTTCGGTAAGCGAAAATCGTCGTGGTGTAGCCGTTGCGGGTGAGCAGCTTTGTCAGGGCCAAATTGACGGAGAGCAGCGCCGTCATGACGATGATGCCTGAAAGGAGCTTGGAAATCTTAAATTTGACGTGAAGCAGTCCGGTGACCGTGCCGGCGAGCAGTCCGACGAAGAACGTCAGAAAGGTCGCCAGAATCGGATGCAGTCCGAGTTTTAGCATGAAGATGGTGCAGACCACGCCGCCGAGCGGAAAGGTCCCGTCGACGGAGAGATCGGGAAAATCCAATATGGAATAGGAAATATAGACGCCGAGTGCGATCACGGCGAAGCAGAGTCCCATCTGAAGTCCGTCGATGGTGGTTCCGAAAAAGAGCATGTTGAAGGTCCTTTCAGCTTAAAATTGTTGGGGATATAAGAAAATTTTTACTTTGCGACGTCGGTTGCCTCGACTGTGGAGGGAACCGTGAGTCCGAGCATTTCGCAGACCGTGCTGTTATAATAATTCGTAGGATCGGTGATAACGGATACCGGAATCTCGGATGTGTTCTTGCCGCCGATGATTTCCGCCGCCGCTTTGCCTGCTGCCTTGCCGACGTCGATATAATCGATGGAAGCGCTTGCGGCACAGCCGACTTTCACCTGTTCGATTTCGGAGCCGAAAACAGGGATTTTCTTTTCGTTCGTAAGGGGCAGGATGTTGGTTTCGAGCTTGCCGACAATCGTGTTGTCGAGAAGATTGACGAAGCAGTCGACGCCGCGGTTAATCAGCTCATTGGTTTTGGTGTCGATGGTCGTAATATCCGAAACGACGCTGTCGAAAATCTGCATGCCGTCGTAAGCTTCCGCGGCTTTTTTGAGCTGCTCCACCTGGAAGGGAGAGCTGGATTCCTCCGTGGAATAAAGAACGCCGATTTTAAGGTCGCTCTGGCCCATGAAGGCCGTTACTACCTCGAGCTGCTTTTCAAAATTCGGAATATCCGACGAACCGGTGATGTTTTCGTAGTTCGCCATGACCGTGCTGTCGGTGACGGCGCAGTAAACCACAGGGATGTCGCCGTCGGCCGCCGTGGCCGCCGCAACCGCGGAGGGCGTCGCGATGGCGATGATGACCGCCGCTTTCTTGTTGACAAAGGTTTTGGCTTGGGACTGCGAAACGCTGGCGTCGAAATTGCTGTCGACATGCTCGATGGTGTATTTCTCCGGGTCGATGCCGTTTGCTTTCAGTCCCTCCATGATTCCGTCATAGCAGTTGTTGAGGGAGCCGTGAGAACCGAATTGAATGATGCCGATGACCGGCTTTTTGTCCGTTCCGGCGCAGGCCGAAAATGCAAAAACAAAAGTGAGGACCAGCGCTGCCGCGAGCAGCAGGGAGATGAATTTTTTCATGAGACATACCTTCTTTCTGTTTTTATTTAGGATATCCGCACATGGCGGAAAATAAAAATCCCAAGCATTGTTTTTGACAATGCTTGGGACGAATTTCAAAATAAAATCCGCGGTACCACCCAAATTGAACATGGTTCGCTCTTTTCGCATACACGTCATATGCGGCGCCGGTGATAACGGAAGCGCGCCCCGTCGGAGCCTACTTGCCTTGCTTGCGTTCGGTCCGCCCTCGAAAGCCCATTCGCATCGTTTCGCCTGCCGCAATTCCACCGCATGCGGCTCTCTTGAAGGAGAAATGAGATGTTACTTTTCTTTCTCACAGGTTTGATTTCTCTTATTATAATCCCATTCATACAGTTTTGTCAATGGTTTTGTGAAAATTTTTTACATAAAAGATTGATTTCCTACTTATCCTATGGTATAATGGTTATATAAATTGGAGCTGTCCTGTTTATGGGAACGATGTGACAAAAATCGGAGGTAAGCATGAAAATATCGACAAAGGGACGCTATGCGACACGTGTGATGCTCGATCTTGCGGAAAATGAAAACGGAAGCTATATTTCCCTGAAAGAAATTGCGGAGCGTCAGGAAATTTCCGTGAAATATCTTGAACAGATCGTGTCTCTTCTCTCAAAATGCGGTTATGTAATATCCTCGCGCGGAAGCTCAGGCGGCTACCGGCTTACCAAAAAACCGGAGGAATACACAATAGGGGATATCCTGCGCGCGGCGGAGGGAAGTCTTGCTCCGGTTTTCTGCGTGGAGGGCGATTTTCAGTGCGACAGAGAGGAAACCTGCCACACATGCAGCTTTTGGAAGGGCTTATATGCGGCGGTAAACCAATATATAGACAGTGTGACGCTTGCCGATTTGATGAAAAAAGAATAAATCCTATTGACAAGATGGGATTTGCGTGATATAATCCTATCAAACACATGGGAATTTGTGCTTTTGGAAAGAAAGGAAGTGGCATTTTATTATGATATATGCAGACAATGCGGCGACAACCAAGCTGTCGGATGCGGCCAAGACTGCGATGCTTCCGTATTTTGACGGGATTTACGGCAATCCGTCGAGTCTCCATACGGCGGGACAGGTTGCCAAAGAGGCGCTGGAGGATGCGCGCGGCAGAATCGCCGCGTTAATCGGCGCCGCACCGTCGGAGATCATTTTCACGTCGGGCGGGAGCGAAGCGGACAATCAGGCGCTTCTCACTGCCGCCGAATATGGGAAAAAGCGTGGAAAGATGCACATCGTTTCAACGGCTTTTGAGCACCATGCGGTGCTTCATGCGCTGAAAAAGCTTGAAAAAAACGGCTTTGAGGTGACGCTGCTTGACGTTCACAAGAACGGAATCGTCACGGCGGAGGATGTAAAAGCGGCGATCCGGCCGGATACGGCCGCCGTATCGGTCATGTATGCCAATAACGAAATCGGGACGGTCATGCCGATAGAGGAAATCGGCGCGGTGTGCCGTGAGGCAGGCGTGCTTTTCCATACGGACGCGGTTCAGGCTGCGGGACATATCGGAATCGACGTAAAAAAACAGAATATCGACATGCTTTCCGTTTCCGCGCATAAGTTCCACGGACCCAAGGGCGTCGGACTTCTGTATGTAAGGCGCGGAATCCCGGTTTCCGTCTTGATTGAAGGTGGCGCGCAGGAGCGCTCGCGCCGTGCGGGTACGGAGAACATCCCGGGAATCGTCGGAATGGCGGCGGCATTTGAGGATGCCTGCCGCAGTATGGACAGCAATACAAAATATGTATCCGCTCTGCGTGATAAGCTGATTGAGGGACTGTCGCATGTGCCGCACAGCGTACTGAACGGGGACAGGGAGCGCCGTCTTCCGGGAACGGTCAACATGTGCTTTGAGGGAATCGAGGGGGAGTCTCTTCTGCTGATGCTCGACGAAGTGGGTATCTGTGCGTCGTCCGGTTCGGCGTGTACCTCGGGCTCCCTCGATCCGAGCCATGTACTGCTCGCGCTGGGACTTCCGCACGAGGTTGCGCACGGTTCTCTCCGGCTTTCGATCGATCAATACAATACGGAAACGGAAATCGACCACATCATCGAGACGGTGCCGCGTGTGGTTTCCTATCTGCGGGATATCTCGCCGGTTTGGGAGGCACTTGAAAACGGCACGCGAGCTCATATTATATGAATAAAGGAGGCGGTCAAGATGCTTTACAGTGAAAAGGTAATGGATCATTTCAGAAATCCGAGAAATCTCGGAAAAATGGAGGACGCGGACGGCGTCGGTGAGGTCGGCAACGCGAAGTGCGGCGACATCATGAAAATGTATATCAAGGTCAAGGACGGCATCATTACCGATGTCAAGTTCAATACGTTCGGATGCGGTTCGGCGATCGCCACAAGCTCGATGGCGACGGAAATGATTAAGGGAAAACCGATTGAGGAAGCCCTGACGCTTTCCAATAAAGCGGTCGTCGAGGCGTTGGACGGGCTTCCGGCGCATAAGCTCCATTGCTCCGTTTTGGCGGAGGAAGCGGTGAAAGCCGCCGTGAAGGATTATTACGACAAGCACGGAATTTCTTATGATCCCGAGCTTTTCTGCGGCGGCGACTGCTGTCACTGCGGCGAGCATTAAAGCCGTATCCGTGCAAGCGGCAAAAGCTCCCTGTGTGGTGCACAGGGAGCTTTTACGGTTTTATCGGGGCTGTTTTTTGATCCGGAATATTTTTCGCAGCAGAGGAACCAAGAGTTTCGGCGATTTTACCACAACGATCTTCAAGATGCTCATTCCTTTCGGCTTATACTATTCTGATTTTATTATATGAGCAATTAAAAACTTGGTGAAAAAGAAAAAAGTTTTTGCAAAAGTATTGCATTTCCCGATATTATATGATATACTATCACATAGAAGATTTAAAATACAGTAGAGTTGAGAGTGGGTTCCGCCCACTCTCAACTGTTTGTAAAGCGGAAAAGGAGGCTTTATGGCGAAGGGAGCGAATATTGCGGAAAAGGTGGAGGCGCTGATCCGTCCCTGTATATCCGAGCTCGGATATCGCATTTGGGATGTGGAATATGTGAAGGAAGGCACCGAGTGGTATCTGCGCGTCACGCTCGATTCCGATAGCGGAATCGGCATCGACGACTGCGAACGTGTGTCCCGCGCGATAAACCCCATCATCGATGAAGCGAATCCGATCGAGGATTTCTATTATTTGGAGGTCTCCTCTCCCGGAATCGAGAGAGTGCTTCGGCGGCCGGAGCATTTCGCGGCGTCGATCGGCTGTGATGTGGAAATCAGGCTTTTTGCTCCCGATGAAAGGAAAAAGAAAGCTTACGGCGGAAAGCTTGAAGCCTATGACGGCAAAACCGTCACGATTTCGTGCGGCACTGAAAAGATAACGATACCGTCGGAGAAAATATCCAAGATTCAGACGGTTTATGATTTTTCTCAATTTAACAGTAAGGAAGGTACAACGGAAAAATGAACACCGAATTTTTTAATGCGCTCGAAGCGCTTGAAAAGGAGCGCGGCATCCCGAAGGAATATATGCTCGAAAGAGTGGAGGCGGCGCTGATCAGCGCTTATAAAAAGGACAGCGGGGGCAACAGCAACGTGCGTGTCGTGCTGGATCCGGTGAAAAAAGACGTAAAGGTTTATCAGCTCAAAAACATTGTGGAGACCGTAGAGGACCCGGAAACGGAGATATCGCTTGAAGACGCCAAAAAGGTTAGTCGCAAATATACGCTCGGCGGTGTTGCGGAATTTGAGGTGAAAACCAAAAATTTCGGCCGTATCAGCGCACAGACGGCAAAACAGGTGATCATTCAGGGCATCCGCGAAGCGGAGCGCTCCATGATGATCAGGGAATATGAAAGCAAAAAAGAGGAGGTCATCACGGCGACCGTCGTTAAAATCGACCCTCAAAACGGCAACGTCGTGGTCGATACCGGAACGAGCGAGGCGGTGCTTCTCAAAGGAGAACAGATTCCCGGAGAGGAGTTCGAGGTCGGCGAGCATATCAAGGTATTCGTGATGGAAGTGAAAAACGAAATCAAAGGACCGATTGTGACGCTCTCCCGCACGCACTTCGGACTTGTCAAGCGGCTTTTTGAGCTTGAAGTCCCGGAGATTCAGGACGGTACCGTCGTGATTAAGGGGATTGCAAGAGAAGCGGGTTCACGCACCAAAATGGCGGTGGAAAGCCGGGACGAGAATGTGGATCCGGTCGGAGCCTGCATCGGAAACCGCGGCGGAAGAATTTCGAGTATTTTAAACGAGCTCCACGGAGAAAAAATCGACATCGTGAAATACAGCGAGCAGCCGGAGGAATATGTTTTGGCGGCGCTCTCGCCGGCATCCGTGAAAAGCGTTACCATGGACGGCGAACGAAGCTGCCGTGTCATTGTCGCTCCTGATCAGCTGTCGCTTGCCATCGGCAAGGAGGGGCAAAACGCCAGACTTGCGGCAAGACTTACCGGGTACAAAATCGATATCAAGACCGTATAAGCGGAGGAGGGATGCGCTTTGCCGAATTCTGTAAAAAAGAAGACTCCGGAGCGTAAATGCATCGGATGCTCCGAGAAAAAAGCGAAAAACGAGCTGATTCGCGTCGTGAGGCTCCCGGACGGAGGCGGCGTCGAAATCGACCGCACCGGCAAAAAATCCGGACGCGGCGCGTATATATGTCCGTCAAAGGCTTGTCTGAAAAAGGCGAGAAAGCGTTTAGAAGCGAGTTTGGAATGCAAGATTCCGGACGAACTATTGGAAAAGCTCGAGCTTGAAATAGAAAATAACCGCACATGAATACGCCGATGAATTTAAAACAGACGCTTTTCCGGATCGGCCTTGCCAAGAAGGCCGGAGCACTTATCGCGGGAACCGATATGGTCTGCGACGGCATTCGGCAGGGAAAGGTCGTATCCGTGGTTTCTTCAAACGACGTTTCGGCCAATACCGCGAAAAGAATCTCCGACTGCTGCGCCCATCACGGCGTCCGGCTGATAATCTGCGAGGCGCCGAAGGAAGCGCTTGGCGCAGCGATCGGAAAGCCGTATGCCGCATGTGTGGGAATTACCGATAAAAATTTGTCAGAGCTCATCTGCCGCAATCTATAACGTACCGAGTGAAAGGAATGAAAACATGGCGATCAATCAAAATCAAACAAAAATCAGCGTGCTTGCCAAGGATTTCAACATAAAAAGCAAGGATATCGTCGATATTCTCGCGCTCGCCGGCATCGAAAAGAAAACCTCCGGAACCGTGGATTCGGACGAATTTTCGGTTTTCTTCGACCGGCTGACCGCAGAGCATCAGATTACAAACATGTCGGATTATCTCGCGGGCAAAGCGGATATCGAAAGACCGAAGGTCAAGGAGGAGACTCCGAAGCCGGAGGAGAAGACTGCTGCGGCTGTGCAGGTTCCGGAAAAACCGGCTGCCGCGCCTGAGAACAAAGCGACAGAGACACCGGCGGCCCCCTCCGCTCCTGCGGCAAAAACGGAGACGGAGCGTAAGCCCGCTTACGATGCCTCCAAATTCCAGCGCCATCAGGAGCCGAATCGGCTAAGACCGCAGGAAACCAGACCGCAGCAGCCCGCACAGCCGCGTCCGGCACAGCAGCATACGCAGCCGCAACCGACGCAGCAGTCACAGCGTCCGGTGCCGGCTGCTCCGGCTCAGCCGCAGCGCCCGATTCCGCAGCCTCAGCCGCAGAAGCCGAAGGAGAAAAAGGAACAGCGCCCTGTCGCGCCGAAAACCACCCGTATCGTCGATACAAGAACGACGACCGTGGACCTTTCCAAATACGACGAGCGGCTTGAAAGCTTTGTTCCGGATAGCGCGCGCAGAAACAATGCGACGCCCGACAGGCAGAAGCTGAAAAAGCAGCAGAATTATAATCCGTATGCCAAAGGGAACAAGGACAAAAACAATAAAAACTTCAATAACAAGTTCAAGAAAACCGAGATCAAAAAGACGCAGCTTTCCGTATCCATTCCGGACGAGATCATCGTATCGGAGCTTGCGGCAAAGTTAAAAGTAACTGCGAGCGAGGTCGTAAAGAGACTCATGATGATGGGCGTCATGGCGACCGTCAATCAGGTAATCGATTACGATACGGCCTATCTTGTGGCCGATGAGCTCGGCGCAAAGGTGACAAAGGAGGTCGTCGTCACCATCGAGGAGAGGCTTTTCGACGAAGCCGACGACAGTCCCGCGTCGCTTGTCACCCGTCCTCCCGTCGTCTGCGTGATGGGACATGTCGATCACGGTAAAACCTCGCTGCTCGACGCCATCCGCAATACGCATGTGACGGCAGGCGAGGCAGGCGGCATCACCCAGCATATCGGCGCATACCGCGTGAACTGCAACGGAGAGGATATCACATTCCTCGACACGCCGGGACACGAAGCGTTTACCGCCATGCGCGCGAGGGGCGCGAAGTCTACGGATATCGCGATTCTTGTCGTCGCCGCCGACGACGGCATCATGCCGCAGACGGTGGAGGCGATCAATCACGCGAAAGCGGCCGGCATTTCCATCATTGTGGCAATCAACAAGATCGACAAGCCCAGCGCCAATCCGGAAGCAATCAAGCAGGAGCTGACGAAATATGACCTCGTGCCGGAGGAATGGGGCGGCGATACGATATGCGTTCCCGTTTCCGCGCTCACCAAAAAGGGAATTCCGGAACTTCTTGAAATGATCCTGCTTGTCGCGGAAATGAAGGAATTTAAGGCAAATCCGGACCGCCGCGCCAAAGGTATCGTCATTGAGGCGAAGCTCGACCGCGGCCGCGGACCGGTTGCGACCGTCCTCGTCCAGAACGGTACGCTTCACGCGGGCGATACTGTCATTGTCGGTACGGCTGTCGGACGTGTGCGCGCGATGAGCGACGACAAGGGTAAACAAATCAAAGCGGCGGGACCCTCCGTGCCGGTGGAAATCATCGGACTGGATTCCGTCCCGTCGGCGGGCGACGAGCTTTGTGCCGTCGAGGATGAGCGCATGGCAAAGGAGCTTGCCGAGCAGCGCCGCCAAAAGGCAAAGGAAGAGGTTTTCAAAGCCAATGCAAAGGTCAATCTCGACGACCTCTTTGCGCAGATGCGCGACGGCGTGAAGGACCTCAATATCATCGTCAAGGCGGACGTGAAAGGCTCCGCCGAGGCAGTCAAGGCTTCGCTTGAAAAGCTCAGCAATGAAGAAGTAAAGGTCAATGTAATTCATACCGGCGTCGGCGGTATCATCGAAGGAGACGTCATGCTGGCGTCCGCTTCCAATGCGATTATTGTGGGCTTCAATGTGCGTCCCGACAAGGCGGCGCTGGATTCGGCGGCTTTGCAGGGCGTGGATATCCGCACCTATCGCATCATCTATGAATGCATCGAAGAGATCACCGCTGCGATTAAGGGAATGCTGAAACCGATCTACCGCGAGGTGGTTCTCGGCCATGCCGAGGTCAGACAGACAATTCATGTGCCGAATGTGGGCATGATTGCCGGCTCCTATGTGACGGACGGCAAAATCACGCGCGCATCCCTGATTCGCGTGATTCGCGACGGCGTGATTATCTTTGAGGATAAGATTTCCTCTCTGCGCCGCTTCAAGGACGACGTAAAAGAGGTAGCCTCCGGCTACGAATGCGGTGTCGGACTTGAAAAATTCAACGATATCAAAGAAAAAGACGTTCTTGAAGCCTATATCATGGAGCAGGTGGAACGGTAAAGGAGATTTTCGATGAAATTCAGACAGGTTCATCTCGATTTTCATACAAGTGAGTGCATTGAGGGCATCGGAAGCAAATTTTCAAAGGAACAGTTCCAGCGTGCGCTCAAAATCGGTCATGTGGATTCGATCACGGTATTTTCCAAATGCCATCACGGATGGGCATATCATCCGTCCGAGGCGAACGAAATGCATCCGGGACTGGATTTCGACCTTCTCGGCGCCGAAATCGAAGCGGCGCATGAGATCGGTGTAAAAACGCCGGTATATCTTTCCGCGGGACTTGACGAAAAAACGGCGCGCCGTCATCCCGAATGGCTGATCCGCAACGCGGACGAATCGCTTGCATGGACGCCGGATTTCGCACATCCCGGCTATCACAGATTCTGCTTCAACACGCCGTATCTCGATTATCTGCTCGCTCAGATTGCGGAGGTTTGTGAAAACTACGACGCGGACGGTATTTTTCTCGATATCGTCGCCGTCATTCCTTGCTACTGTCAGACATGTGTTCGCACGATGCGCGAGCGCGGACTCGATCCCTACGATCCGGAAAACGCCTACCGCCTCGCGGTCGAAACATATCTGAATTACGCGCGGCGCGTTCGCGAAACGGTCGACAAAATCTGTCCGGGACTGCCGGTGTTTCAGAATGCCGGCCATCTTGAAATCGGAAACCGTGATTTTGCGCACGCCAATACCCATTTGGAGCTGGAAAGCCTGCCGACCGGCGGCTGGGGCTACGATCATTTTCCGCTGTCCGCGGCGTATGCCAGAACGCTTGGCATGGAATATCTCGGCATGACGGGAAAATTCCACCGCAGCTGGGGTGAATTCGGCGGCTTCAAGCATCCCAACGCGCTCCGCTATGAGGCGGCGCTCTCGCTTGCAAACGGCGCGAAGTGCTCCATCGGCGATCAAATGCACCCGCTTGGCTTTATGGAGGAGGCGACCTATAAGCTGATCGGCGCGGCTTATGCCGAGGTGGAGGAAAAAGAGCCGTGGTGCGACCATGTGGAAGCCGTCGCCGATGTGGCGGTGCTCGCGCAAGAGGCGGTGTTCCATCACATGCATCCGTCGGAGTGCCCGCCCGGACGCAATTCCTGGAAGGGAAGCACCGGCGCTTCCAGAATCCTTTTGGAGGGAAAATATCTTTTTGACGTCGTTGATACCGAAGGGGATTTCGATAAATATAAGGTCATTATCATGACGGACGATTCTCTGATCGACGACGAAATTGCGGAAAAACTCGCGGCATTCGTCCGCGGCGGCGGAAAAATCCTCGCTTCCGGCGAATCCGCTCTCTATGCCGACGGTCGTGGTTTTGCCTTCGATCTCGGTGCGGAATATGTTGGGAAGGCGAAGTTTACGCCGAGCTATCTCCGCCCTAAATTTGAAATGAACGGGCTTTGGAACGCCGCTTACGCCATCTATGAGCCGTCCTCGGAAATTCGGGCGACGGGCGAGGTGATCGGGGTACGCGAGGATCCGTATTTTGCGAGAACGGTTGAGCATTTTTCCAGTCATGCGCAGACGCCGAACGATAGTTCCAAGACATATCCGGCGATCACGCTCGGCCGGGACGGCGCTTATATCGCTTACAATATTTTCACCGAATATGCGAAAATGGGTTCGCTCATCGCCCGCGAAACCGTCACACATGTGCTGGATTTGCTGCTCGGCGAGGACAGAACGCTCACGACCAATCTTCCGGCGCAGGGTGTCGTAACGCTGATGCGGCAGGAAGCGGAGCACCGCTATGTCAACCATCTTTTGTATGCGGCTCCCGTTAAGCGCGGGGAACGCACGGAAATCATCGAGGATTTGGTTCCGATTTATAATACCGAGGTATCGTTAAAGCTCTATGTGAAGCCGAAAAGAGTCTATCTCGCACCGCAGATGCGGGATATCGAATACGACTATGACGACGGCGTTCTGACCTATACGGTGGATCGATTTGAGTGTCATCAGATGGTTGTTGTCGATTATTGATTTTAAAATTTTGTAAAAAAAGCAGGATCTTTCCGGGATTCTGCTTTTTTTGCGGCGATTTCTTTCTGAATTGAAAAATTATCGGCTGCTTCAAATATTTGAGATAAATAAAAAACGTTCTCCGTTGCAAAATAAAGAAGGACAGATTCAACGTCCGAAAAAACAACAAAGGAGCAAATCAAAATGCCGATTATCACATCCAAAGAACTCGGTACCATTCAGGACCAGCTCAATCTTGAACGGAACCTTGTCAACAAATATACCGAATATGCAGAGAGTACCAATGACACGGTGCTGAAACAGAAATATGAACAGATCGCAGCGAAGCATGAGAATCATTATCAGTCGCTTTTCTGCTATCTGACGAAATAAGGAGGAAAAAGCGATGGTACAGCCTTCATTTTCCGATAAGGACAGATTGACGGACGCACTCAATTCTCAAAAGTATATCAGCGATCATTACAATAACTTTGCCAATGAGTCTGCGTCTCCCGAGCTGCGTAACACAGTTATGCAGATTTTGACGGATGAGCATGACATTCAGTTTGAGCTTTTCCGTGAGATGAGCAGCCGCGGCTGGTATCCGACAGAGGTGGCGGACGCACAGAAGGTAACGGAAGCAAAGAATAAATATCAGCAGTAAGCCGGATTCAAAAAACCGCCGATATTTCGGCGGTTTTTTTGTTTGAAAAAGCGTTTTCTTTGCGGAAAGCCACCGAAAAAAGCCGCATGGGATTTTTCTATAAAAGCGTTTGCCAAACGTTTTTATTTAACATCGGAGAAGCATTATCCGAGATGGCTGTATCCGTTCAATTCAAAAAACAGCCAATCTTACTTGTCTATTGCTTCTGCCAATTTTAAGGTTTACAAATTTTATAGATACGGAAAAATAAAGGCAGTCAACAGGATTCATGGAGGGATTATACCATAAATTTTATAAAAAATAATATGGATTCTCAACTATTTCACGTGTTATTTGACAAAATGAAAAATTCGCGGTTATATGAGCTTTTTCGCGAAAATCCCAAAACGCAGTAAACTCTTGTTTACATAATATGACAATAAAAAATGCTTGAAAATCACAGCATATCATGCTAAAATGAAGAAAAAAGGTGGAGGCAGGAAATATGGATATTGGAAAAACGATCGCAAAGCTGCGCTGTGATTTGGAATTATCACAGGAGAAGTTTGCCAATTTGCTCGGCGTTTCGAGGCAAACCGTCCAAAAATGGGAGTCCGGCGTATCGTCACCGGATATGGAAAATTTGGCCGGTATTGCAAACAAATTCGGTATATCCATGGATTTGCTTGTTCTCGGAAGGGATAAAAGAGAAATGGAAGAGCTTCGCGGCGTCAAAAAGATCGAGCCGAAATATGATAATATTACAGGTTGGGATTCTTATTCCGATCAGCTTATGATAGAATACCGCCAATCGGTAGATGAAGGACTGGACCTTGAGGGATATGAAAATTTGTTCCGGTCGGTTTGCGGTATGCCGAAGGGTGCTATCAAGGAAAAAATGACAAATGCGCTGTTTGAGTTATCAATCAACGCTCCTATGCGTGAGAATTATACATACAATGAGCCTTCTGAGCTTGCTGCGATTCAGGCGCTGCGTCCGAATGCCGCTGCTGTCCGCGGGAAGCTTCCCGCGGATATTGAGGACCGTGTCCGCGGCGCTTGGATCGGCAGAATCTGCGGTTGCCTGCTTGGAAAGCCGGTCGAGGGTTGGCGCACGGAGGTTTTGGTCCCGTTTTTGAAGGAAACGGGAAACTATCCGCTTCATCGTTATCTTCTGACGACCGATGTCACAGACGAGAGAAAAGAGCGTTATCTTTCCGAATATAAAATTTCGCTCGAAAACCGTGCTTATGCCGATCGGTATGACTGTGCTCCCGTTGACGACGATACCAACTATACCGTTATGGCGATGCGGATTTTGGAGAAATTCGGGCGGGACTTCACGCCTTACGACGTTTCCCGCATGTGGCTGGATGCGCAGGTGATTCGTCCTTACTGTACAGCCGAAAGGGTAGCGTACCGCAATTTTATCAACGGATATGTGCCGCCTGCTTCCGCTGTTTATAAAAATCCGTACAGAGAGTATATCGGCGCTCAGATACGCGGTGATTATTTCGGTTATATCAATCCGGGCGATCCGCAGACTGCGGCGGAGATGGCGTGGCGGGACGCCTCCATCTCACATGTCAAGAACGGAATCTATGGAGAGATGTTTGTGGCGGCTATGATCGCGGCGGCGCCTGTTTGCAGTGATTTGAAAGAGGTCGTAAAAGCCGGCATGGCGCAGATTCCGAAAACCTCAAGGCTTTATGAGGCGCTTTCCGACGTGCTTGAATGGTATGAATGCGGAGTCTCCGAGAAAAAGGCCTTTGCAAAAATTCATGAGCAATATGACGAGCATAACGGTTATGACTGGTGCCATACGATTTCCAATGCGATGATCGTTGCGGTATGCCTGCTTTACGGGGAGGCCAACTATTCAAAATCCATCTGTATGGCGGTCGAGGTCGGCTTTGACACGGACTGCAACGGTGCGACAGTCGGTTCCGTGATCGGTATGTTCCGCGGTTCCGGTGCGATTGAATCCCAATGGACGGAGCCTGTGCACGGCGCACTCGATACAACGATCGGCGGCAATACGCGCTATCAGATTGAAGATCTTGTCTCCACCACGATGCGGCATGTGAAAAAGTAAGAGGAAACCAAAATAAAGTTCTGTAAAATAGACTTTTATGGATGGTTTTCACTGTGTAAATTTCCGCATTTGCGGATAAATTATAATAGGAGGACTTGTTTTATGAAGCGAATTTTGGCAATGATCCTGTGCTTGGCAATGGTTCTTGTCGTTTTTCTGATGGCAGGCTGCGACAAAACCAAGCCTGAGGATACGACAAAGGCTCCAGACAACAGCACACCGACGCAATCGGACACCGACGAGACGACAAAACCGCAGGATTCGGAGGATACTACGAATGGTTCTGACGATTCGGAGAACACTTCTTCTGATATCCCGCCGGAAACGGAACCGGACGGTCTCAGCAAACTTCCCGGCTATGAGGATGTCGATTTCAGAGGACAGACCTTTAGAATTGCGGCACATAACGGCGCTTCCGATCAATGGGCATGCGACTATGAGATATACTCCGAGGGTACGGATACGCTCAGCGTGGCAGTCCGCAGAAGAAACGATTTGATGAAGAAGTTATACAACTGCAACATCGAGCTTATTTCTACGGATTCGCCGAGCAGCCTTGCCTTGGCTGATGTGACGGGCAATCAGCATACCATTGATATGTATGCCAACAAATACAATATGGGCGATCCGATCAATCGGTATAATCTCGCCTCCTTTAACATCAATTTTGAAAATCCCTGGTGGGACCAGACCTTTGTTGACACCTACACCATAAAGGACAACAGCGGGGCTGACACTATGTGGGCATGTGTGGGTGATTTTGCGGTCTCCGCATACCGCGCGGCTCATGCGATCATCTATAATCGAACGATATACGAGACGGCGGGCATTACCGATAACGTATATGAACTTGTAAAAGACAAAAAATGGACGATGGATAAGTTTGTCGAAATGTGCAAGATGGCTGCGACGGATAACGACGGTAACTCCGAACTCCATTATTCGGAAGGCGATATTATGGGATGGGTCAGAACCGGCCATGCGACGCACGGTATGCATGTTGCATCTGGGCTTTCCATTATCACCAATGAGAACGGGGCATTGAAGCTGGAGATGACGGAAAACGCCGGCGCATGGAATGATGTTATTGATAAAGCGATTTCGGTTTGGTCTATACAGGAAAGCGAGACGCTTGCTTATGCTTCTGTGCATGACGCCATTAAAAATGGAAAGGCTCTTTTTGCCTCTGAGGTTATCGGTACACTTGAGGTGGTAAAGGATGCGGACGTTTCTTTGGGTCTTCTTCCTTATCCTCTTTACAGTGAGACACAGGAAAATTATGCCCACTATGTCGACAATCATTTGATGTATTATGTCGTTCCGACTTCTGTTCCGGATATTGATGTGATCAGCGACTTTATGGAGCTTTTCGCATATCATTCCAGATATATCGTTCGTTCTGCTTGGATCGACGTTTATAGCTATGAGTATTGCAGCGATGTGGATTCCGGCGATATGCTTGACATTATTTTGGATAGCCGCACCTATGATCCCGCATATCTCCTTTGGATATACGAGGGCGATATCAGCGGTATGATATCCACCGGTAAGAACAATCTTACAAGATGGGCTGACAGAACAGCCGCTACGATTCAGCAGTCGATCAGCAACTATATTGTTGCGATCACCAACGCCAATCAGTGAGGATCTGATTCAAAAAAAGAGCTTGTCTTATGACAAGCTCTTTTTTGTGTAGATAAGGGAATGACATGTAATTTTTTGAAGAATAAACAAAAGAGAGCCCGACAGGGCTCTCTTTTGTTTTTCGTCAATTTTCTTTGGGAAGTGCGTCTTTTCTTGAAAGATTGATTCTTCCTTTTTCATCGGTTCCAAGGAATTTGACGGTGACTTTATCGCCGACGGAAACGACATCCTCGACATTTTCCACCCGTTTCGTATCGAGCTTGGAGATGTGGACGAGTCCTTCTTTGCCGGGTGCAATCTCGACAAATGCACCGATGGGAATGATTCTCGTGACGGTTCCGGTATAACAGCAGCCTTCGACAGGCTCAAAGACGATGGCGTCGATGATGCCTTTGGCTTCTTTTGCGGCTTCGGTGTTGACGGCAAGGATATAGACGGTTCCGTCGTCCTCAATATCGATCTTCGCGCCGGTTTCGGCGACGATCTTTTGAATGATTTTTCCGCCTGTTCCGATGACGTCGCGGATTTTATCGGGATTGATCTTCATGATGATCAGCTTTGGCGCATATTTGCTGATGTCGGGACGCGGGGCGGGAATGGCTTTCAGAATGATATCGTCGATGATATAATCTCTGCCTTTATGCGTGGTTTCCAACGCCTGCTTGATGATTTCGGGCGTAAGTCCGTCGATTTTGAGGTCCATCTGAATCGAAGTAATGCCTTTATGCGTGCCGGCAACCTTGAAATCCATATCGCCATAGAAATCTTCGAGACCCTGAATATCGATCATCGTGTCCCAGCTGCCGTCTTCCGCTGTAATAAGTCCGCAGGAAATACCGGCGACGGGCGCTTTGATCGGTACACCGGCGTCCATGAGCGCAAGCGTCGAGCCGCAGACCGAAGCCTGAGAGGTGGAGCCGTTGGAGCTTACGACCTCGGAAACAAGGCGCAGCGCATACGGAAATTCCTCCTTGGAGGGAAGAACCGGAACGAGGGAACGCTCGGCAAGCGCGCCGTGTCCGATCTCACGTCTGCCGGGCGAACGAAGCGACTTCGCTTCGCCGGTCGAATAGCCGGGCATGTTGTAATGGTGCATGTAGCGCTTTTCGGTTTCGTCGTCAAGACCTTCGAGCATCTGTGCGTCACTGATAGGACCGAGTGTTGCGACGGTCAGAACCTGTGTCTGTCCACGGGTGAAAAGTCCGGAACCGTGAGTGCGGGGCAGAACGCCGACCTCGGCGGCAAGCGGACGGATCTCATCCATACGGCGGCCGTCTACGCGCTTCTTATCGACGAGAAGCCAGCGGCGGACGATTTTTTTCTGAATCTTATAGATAAGCTCGGGGAGCATGACGTCCAGCCCCTCGTATTTCTCGGAAAATTTTTCAAGGATATCGTCCTGAATGGGCTGCATTTTGGCATCGCGGACATTTTTGTCGTCGGTGTCAAGTGCTTCCATGACGGCGCTTTCACAGTAAGCGAAAATTTCGTCGAACATATCATGGTCAAGCTCGCAGGAGGGATACTCAAATTTCGGCTTGCCGACCTCGGCGATGATGGAATTGATAAAAACAAGCAGCTTTTTGATTTCCTCATGCGCGAACATGATGGCATTATACATATCGTCGTCGGAAACCTCGCGGGCGCCTGCCTCAATCATGACGACTTTCTTTTCGGAAGCGGCGACCGTGAGTTCAAGCGTGCTGACCTTGCGCTCCTCATAATTCGGATTGAGAACGGGCTTGCCGTCCACAAGACCGATGAACGCACCGCCGATCGGTCCGTTCCACGGGATATCCGAAATAGACAGCGCGATGGAAGCGCCGATCATCGCCGTAATTTCAGGCGAACAGTCGGGGTCGACGGACATGACCGTCAGCGTCAGCGCGACATCGTTGCGCAGATCCTTCGGGAAGAGAGGACGAATCGGACGGTCGATGACACGGCTTGTCAGAACAGCCTTTTCCGAAGGCTTGCCTTCACGGCGGAGGAATCCGCCCGGTATTTTGCCTACGGAATACATTTTTTCATCATAATCGACGGAGAGGGGAAGGAAATCGATACCGTCGCGCGGCTTCGCGGAAGCGGTAGCGCACGCGAGAATGACGGTTTCCCCATAACTGATCATACAGGAGCCGTTGGCGAGTCCTGCGACCTTGCCGGTTTCCACCTTGAGCGGCCGGCCGGCGTATTCAAACTCGAATACTTTGTAATTCTCGAACATTTTTTGTCTCCTTTTTGTTATAGTATTTATTTTCAGGCAAAAAATATCCGAGATTGTTTAGCACTTAAATACGATGCGGAGCTTCCGAACCATATTTAACTGCTATACAAAATCGTCTATTTCCCGCCATGATTTCACAAGGGATGAAACGATGAAAAGGGACGAACGACAGTCCGTCCCTTTCCGAAGGGCTTATTTACGGATGCCGAGCTTTTCGATGATAGCGCGATAGCGTTCGATATCCTTTTTCTGAAGATAACCGAGAAGGTTTCTTCTTTTACCGACCATTTTGAGCATGCCGCGGCGGCTGTGATGGTCGTTGTGATTTCTTTTGAGATGCTCGGTGAGTTCGTTGATTCTTGCGGTCAGAATCGCAATCTGCACCTCAGGAGAGCCGGTATCGCCCTCATGTGTCTGATTGGATGCGATGATAGCCTGTTTGGTTTCTTTTTGCATGATTTTCACCTCATAAATTTTTTTGCAGTCCGTTTTCCCAGCGAGCGGCGGGTGAAAATGCTCATAGGAAGAGCCTTTATCCGCAGACCGAGAGAACGGATACATACAATGTTTATTTTATCATAGGGTTCCCGAAATGTAAAGTCTTTTTTCAAAAAAATAAAAAATTTTCCGTAAGTTTCCGAAAATTCTAAAATATATGTTGCAAAAGCTCTGCCTTTGATGTAAAATATAAATATGTTAGCAATAAAAGCGGATTTTGCGGGAATCCTGCGAATCTGCGGAAAAGAGGATAGAAAATGGGCATTGTAACCACTACCGAAATGTTCAAGAAAGCATATGAGGGCGGATATGCCGTCGGCGCTTTCAACATAAACAACATGGAGATCATTCAGGCGATTACGGAGGCGGCTGCCGAGGAGAAATCCCCGGTGATTCTGCAGGTATCCGCTGGTGCGAGAAAGTATGCAAAGCATGCGTATCTGATGGCGCTTGCCAAAGCGGCGGTTGAGGATACCGGTATCGACCTCGCGCTCCATCTTGACCACGGAGCGGATTTTGAAATCTGCAAATCCTGTATCGACGGCGGATTCTCTTCCGTCATGATCGACGGTTCCAAATATTCGTTCGAGGAAAACATCGAGCTTACGAAAAAGGTCGTCGAATACGCGCATGCACACGGCGTTGTCGTTGAGGGCGAGCTTGGGAAGCTGGCCGGCGTCGAGGACGACGTCAATGTATCGGCTGACGACGCGATGTATACCAATCCCGCCGAGGTCGAGGAATTCGTGACGAGAACCGGCGTCGATTCGCTGGCTATCGCGATCGGCACAAGCCATGGCGCATATAAATTCAAGGGAGAACCGAGACTTCGTTTTGACATTCTCGACGATGTTGCGCACAGACTTCCGGGCTTCCCGATCGTTCTGCACGGCGCTTCTTCCGTCATTCCGGAGCTTGTGACGGAAATCAACAGCTGCGGCGGCAATCTTTCCGGTGCAAAGGGCGTTCCGGAGGAGCTGCTTCGCAAGGCCGCGACAATGGCGGTCTGCAAAATCAATATCGATTCCGATATCCGTCTTGCGATGACGGCCGGCATTCGCCGCGTGATGACCGCACAGCCTGACGTTTTCGATCCGAGAACCTATCTCACGGTCGGCAGAGAAGAAGTCAAGAAGATGGTCAAGCACAAATTTACGGCTGTCCTCGGCTCTAACGGCAAGGCATAATTTTCAACATCTCGGGGCTGGCGTGTTCTGCGGCAGCCCCTTTTTTATGGCATTCCAGCTGTAAGGAAAAATGGCTTGGAGAAACGGAGAAAATCGATGGGCGCATATGCAAACGGAACGATTGACAATGGAAAAAGCAGAGTTTCCGTTCGGGCAGAATCCGGAACAAGGCTTCTTGACGTCCTGCGTGCGGCAGGCGTTGAAATCGCCGCACCCTGCGGCGGAAACGGAACCTGCGGGAAATGCCGTGTGAGGGTGACGGGCGTGCTTTCCGAAATGGGAGACGACGAACGGTGTTTTCTCGGCGAAGAGGAGACTGCCCGCGGTATCCGTCTTGCCTGCAAATGCCGGGTGCTGGATGATTTTGAAGTACATTTGGAAGAGGATGTCCTGCATGTGGAGACGGATTATAAGACGGTTTCCTATACGCTGTCACCGATGATTCGCGCGATGAGAGAGGCGTTGAAAACAACATTTTTCTTTGACGGAGAACCACTTGATACGGCTGCACCGGATGCGGCAAACCTTGGACTTGCCGTTGATATCGGTACGACGACGGTCGCGGTATATCTCTGCGATATGGATATGGGCAGGGTCGTGGGAACGTGTGGCTTCCGCAATCCGCAGGCATCGTATGGCGCCGATGTCATTTCCCGTATCGACAAAATTATGAAGGAGCCTGCCGCGCTGAAAGAAGAGCAGCGGCTTATCATAGAGGCAATCGGTAGGACCGCGGCGGAGCTTTGCGCCGCCTGCGGCTGTACGGTCGCGGATGTGCGTGCGGCGGTTTTCTGCGGAAATACCGTGATGCAGCATATTGCGGCCGGAATCGACCCTTCGAGCATTGCCCGCGCGCCGTTCACGGCACCGACGCTTTTCGGGGAATTTTACCGTGCCGATGCGGTTGGACTTCCGATTTTTCCCGCGGCTCCGATTTATTTTTCACCGTGCTTTGCGTCCTATGTCGGTGGGGATATCGCCTGCGGCATGATTGCTGCGGGGCTGGACCGTCCTTCGGACAATGTCTTGTTCATCGATATCGGGACGAACGGGGAAATCGGTCTTTCCACAAAAAACGGACTGTATTTTTGTTCGGCGGCGGCAGGTCCCGCCTTTGAAGGCGCGCATATCGAATGCGGTATGGCGGGGACTGCCGGCGCCGTGAGCGAAGTTTTCCTTGACGGGGACGGAATCGCATACCGCACGGTCGGAGACGCGGCGCCTGCCGGTATCTGCGGATCGGGCATCATCGACGCCGCCGCTGTCATGCTGGACGCCGGACTGCTCGACGAAACCGGACGGATTACCGACAAAGACGAAGCCGGCAAGTATGCTTCCTACATCGGAGAGGACGCGGACGGCGATCTGACTTTTGTCATAGATTCGGAACATTCCGTCTATATGACGGGGAAGGATATCCGCGAGGTTCAGCTTGCGAAGGCTGCAATCTGTGCGGGGATTTATACGCTGCTGGACAAAGCGGGGCTGTCTCTTTCCGATATAACGTCGGTCGTGCTTGCGGGCGGCTTCGGTTCTCATATCAATAAGGCGAGCGCGTGCAGGATCGGCCTGATTCCTCAGGCGCTTGACGGGAAGATCGTTTCTGCCGGCAATACCGCAGGCGCGGGCGCCGTTGCGATTTTGCTTGGAAAGGAGCCGCGCGAAGCGGCAAAGACGATCTGTGGGAAGTCTGATTATACCGAGCTTTCTCAGAGTGCGTTCTTCATGGAAAAATATATTGAGGAAATGATGTTTGAAGAAACCATAGGCGGATAATATATACGCGAGTATAAGATGATATATGCTTATGTATAAAATAAAAAATACAAACGTATAAATTATTAAATACAAACGTATAAAATTCTGGGGGATGAAAAAAGTGAAAGGAGGGGACAAAATGGGAAATGTCGTATGGACGCCCGCGCAGCGGGATGCCATTTTTTCGCGCGGGAAATCCGTCGCCGTTTCTGCGGCGGCCGGTTCTGGAAAAACCGCCGTTTTGACAAGGCGGATTATCGAGCGCGTCTGCGCACCGGACGGCTCCGGCGATCTTTCGCGTATTCTTGTCGTCACCTTTACCAAAGCTGCCGCCTCCGAGCTTGTTTCCCGTATCTCCGATGCGCTCGCGGACGAGCTTGCAAAACATCCCGAAAATCGGCACATTTATTCGCAGAGCCTGCTTGTATCGTCCGCGCATATCAGCACGATTCACAGCTTTTGCCTTGAACTCATTCGGACCAATTTTCAAAAGCTGGGGGTTCCTGCCGATTTTTCCGCGGCGGACGAAACGGAAATCACGCTGATGATGAAACGGCTCGCGGACGAGCTGATTTCCGATTATTTTGAAGGGGAAATCTCCCCCGATGAGGAAAAAATCGAGGATTTTGCCAGATTTGCGGATACCTTTGGAGACATCTCGAATATGGAGAAGCTTTCGGAGACGATGCTTTCTCTCTATCGGTCTTTGTCCTCGACGGCCGGCTTTCTCGACAACATCGACCGTTTTCGGCTTGCCTACGAAAAGGCGGCGGCTGACGGCTTCGACGGCAGCGTGTGGGAACAGTCGCTCCGCGCCTATCTTGCGGATTTTCTCCGCCATTATAAAACGATATACGTGCAGGCGCTTGCATACATTGCGGCAAACGACCTGTATGCGAAATATACCGATGCATTTTCGCATGATTTGTCTTATGTGGAAAAACTTTTGTATTTGGCGGAAAACGGCAGCTCCTATCAAGCGTTATCAGAGGCGCTCGCTTCATATTCGCCGGTCAAGCTTGCCGCGGTGCGCGGTGTCTCCGGCGATGAGACGATGAATACCTATAAGGGGGCACGCACCGAATTTGCAAAGGAGCTGCGTCGGATATCCGCGGAATATTACAGCTTTTCGGATGAGGCTCTCCGGACGGCGCTTGCCGAAACGGCGGAGCTGCTCCGCGATCTTGCCGCGTTCCTTTGTACCTTTGATAAGCGTTTTTCCGAAGAAAAACGGCGACGCAGGATCATAACCTTTGCGGATATGGAACGGTATGCGCTTGCTCTGTTATGGGATAAAACGGTGGGAGCGCCGACCGAGCTTGCACGGTCGCTGCAAAATTCCTTTGATGAAATTTACATAGACGAATATCAGGACACCAATGAAATACAGGATATGATTTTCCGGCTGATTTCCCGTGGGAACAACCGGTTTTGCGTCGGCGACGTCAAGCAGAGCATTTATTCATTCCGCGGCGCCGAGCCGTCGATTTTCGAGGCGGAGCTTTCGGCACGTCCGAAGTATGATAAGGCTTGTCCGCAGGAGGCTGTCAAGATTTATTTATCGGAAAATTTCCGTTCGTCGGCGGAGATTCTCGATTTCTGTAATGGGATTTTTGAAAAGCTGATGAATGCGGATGCCGTCCGATATGGAGAGGATGAGCGGCTGAACTGCGGCACCGGCCGTCACGGCGCGTTTCCGGAGATTTGTCTGCTTGCAAAGCCGGAGGAGGACGAGGAGGATGAAAGTTCCGATGCGGAGGCGGATTATGTCGCAGGGCGGATATCGGAGCTTCTTGGGAGCGGAAAAAAAGCGGACGGATCTCCGGTGAGACCGTCCGATATCGTGATTCTGCTGCGAAGCGCCGCTTCTTCCTCTTCCGTGTATGAGGATGCCCTGAAAAAAAGGGGAATCCCATGCAGAAACACGGCGGCGATCGAGTTTTTTGAAAGTCCGGAAGTGCTTCTCATGCTGTCGCTTCTGAATGTGATAGACAATCCGGCGCGGGACATTTATCTTGCTGCCGCACTGAAAAGTCCTTTGTACGGCGTGACGCTGGACGAGCTGATGTTTCTTCGCCGTCACTCTCCGGAGGGGACGCTGTTTCAGGCCCTTTGCAGATTCACCGAGGAGACGGGTTTTGCCAAGGGAGAAAAATTCCTGCGCGACAGGGAAGCGTATGCACGGCTTTCGGCGGAGCTTCCATGCGACAAGCTGATTTGGCAGATTTATACCGACACCGGCATCTTCTCGATTTTAACGTCCGACCGGGAAAAACCGGTATATGAGACAGAACAGGCGAGGGCAAATCTCGTCATGCTGTATCAATATGCGCGCGGCTTCGAGCGCGGCGGCTTCAAGGGCCTTTCCGGATTTATTTCCTTTATCAACGATGTGATTGCAAACAAGGAGAAGCTGGATATTTCCCAGTTCGCCTCGCCCGGAGAAGTCGTGAATATTATGACGATCCATAAATCCAAAGGACTTGAATTTCCGATTTGCTTTGTCTGCGGCATGTCGCGCCGGTTCCATTTTCCCGAGCAGCGGAATAAAACGGTTTATCACGCAAGACTTGGCATATCCGTCAAGCTGTCGGCGGAATCGGGGCTTGTCAGAATGGATACCCCGATGCGCATGGCCTCGCTGCTCGACCTCCGTCTGCGTGCGGTGGACGAGGAGCTGCGCGTGCTCTATGTCGCGCTGACGAGAGCAAAGGAGCGTCTCATCATCACGGCGGCGGTAAAGGCGGAGGATATCGATTCCGGAAAATTCGAGCTTTCGTCTGTGAACGGAAAATATGCGCTTGAAAGCCGATTTTTCTCCGCTTATTCGCTAAGGCGCGCCGGAAGCTATTTTGAGCTGCTCATGGCTGCGGCGGCAGGGAATCCGGCGAGATGCCGAATCCTATATCCCGCTTCCGATACCATACCGGAGAACGAGAACAAGACGGCGGCGGAATCGCACGATATGGAAGAAACGGTAGAGGATATCACCTATTTTGAGGCGAAAAAGCTGGTTTCGGAACGGCTGGATTTTGATTATCCTTACCGCAGGCTGTCGAAAATACCTTCAAAGCTTTCCGTCTCGAAGCTCTATCCCGGCGTGCTTGACGAATCCGACGGAGCAGAGGAGGACGCGGAGCCTCCGACGGCGGTTCCGATGCCTCACTTCCTCATGCGGGAGCCGGATGAAAATATCACGGCGGCGGAGCGCGGAACGGCGATGCATACCTTTATGCAGTTCTTCGACTTTGAGAGCGTGAAGAAGCTTGGGATTGCGGGTGAAATTGACCGTCTTGTGGAGAATCGGTTTTTGTTCTCCTCCGATAAGGAAAAGATGGATATCGCAAAGCTTACGGCGTTTTTTGAAAGCCGGCTTGCCCGCGAGATGATGTCTGCCGATCGCATATATCGGGAAAAACGGTTCATGATTAAATATCCCGCGGCGCTCTTTACCGAGGAGGAGGCAGACAAATCCGCGCTGGCGGGCGAGAAGCTGCTTGTTCAGGGCGTAATCGACTGTGCGTATTTTAACGAGGCGGGCGAGCTGATCCTCGTCGATTATAAGACGGATTCTTTTTCCGCATCGACGAAACGTGCGCAGGTCGAAGCGGTGCTGAAAAAACGTCATTCGAGACAGCTCGGTTATTATAAGCTGGCTTGTGAAAGGCTGTTCGGCATGCTTCCGGCGCACACCTATCTTTATTCATTCGCTTTAAATGATGTTGTGGAAATTTAGGCCTTATAGGCTTATAATAGAAAGGGAGGCTATATGAAAAATACTGCCGTAAAGAAAAAATCGGGACTTGTCTATCTGCTGGCGCTTTTGCCGGTATTGTCCGTGGGCGTCTATCTTCTGCTGATGGCGTTCGGTCAAACGGAGGATTTTGCGATACTCGGAATCCTCGCTTTTGCCGCAGCCGTTCTGATATGGGGCTTTGCCGGCGCGCTGTTTGCCAAATCGGGCGTCTCTTTTGGGAAATCCGCACTGATTGCCAATGCTCTGCCGATTCTCAGCACAGTCGTTTATACCGTTATCTATGTCATTGCAAAATTTTCCGATTCCGAAGCTTTGGTAAATGCGGCCGAGATCATCGGCGGACTGGGGACGGGTGTGCTCGGTTTCTTTGGAACCATGCTTTACGTGATCATTCCGCTTGCACTTTTTGAGGTCTATGTAAATTTGGTTTTCTGCGTATTGGTATTCTCGGTGGGATATGCTATCGGAGCATCCGGACGGGCAAAGAAAAAGCAGCTGCGAAATTGATAAAAATCTCGTAACAAAAAGAAGCCTCCTTCATAATATGATAACAGGTAGGGGAAATCCTTTTTGAGATTTCTTCCTATATCAATTTTAAAGATTAAATGTTCATATTTGCTGACATCGTTGGCGAAGGGAGGAAATTTTTATGAACTGTCTGTGCAATCTTTTTGACAATAACAACTGCCTTTGGATCATTGTTATTGCGGTCATCGTGCTTTGCTGCTGCTGCGGTTAAGCCGGAAAAATAGAAAAATACGGGCGTGCCGTTGAGGCTCGCCCGTTTTCTATTTGGCGTCTTCAGACGTGGAAATAAACCCCCGGTTCTACCGGGGGAAGGAAAAAAGCTTCAGCGGAGAAAAAACGGCGAGCTAGAAGCAAGCCGAAAACTCCATGGTATAATAAAAGCGGTTTGACACCGCAAAACTATGGAGGAAAAGATGAAAGAAAATAACGAAATCAAAAGCACGGCACATTCAAAGTACAGATGCCAATATCATATCGTATTTGCACCGAAGTTCAGACGAAAAGAAATATATGGGCAGTTGAGGAAAGATATTGGAGAGATCTTGAGAAAGCTGTGCGAACAGAAAGGGGTAGAGATCATAGAAGCAGAAGCATGTCCAGACCACATACATATGCTCGTGAGTATTCCACCCTATCTAAGTATAGCACAATTCATGGGATATCTCAAGGGGAAAAGCAGTTTGATGATATTTGATCGACATGCAAATCTGAAATACAAGTACGGATCGAGAAATTTCTGGTGCAGGGGATATTACGTGGACACAGTAGGAAGAAACAAGAAAGTAATCGCGGAATATATCCGAAACCAATTAGAAGAAGATTATACATTGGATCAAATGTCGATCAAAGAATATACAGACCCGTTTACGGGTGGCAAGAATAGTAATGCATAAAAAAGACAGCTGCACGTGAGCGGCTGCCTGTGATTATAATGCGGTGTCAAACTTTCTGGGCCCCTTTAGGGGTTCTGCCTGTACTTGCCTCTTTTAGGGGCTGTCCAAGCCACCGGTTTACCGGTGGTTATGACTTATAGATTTTTTATGTATGCGTCAATCGATTCTGCCGCCTTTTTGCCGGCTTCCATGGCGAGGATGACCGTCGCGGCACCCGTCACGGCATCTCCTCCGGCAAATACGCCCGTGCGGGAGGTCTTTCCGCCGTCGTCCGCGACAATGCAGCCTTTTGGCGTTGTGTCGAGCTTCTGCGTTGTGGATTTGATCAGAGGATTGGGAACCGTGCCGATGGCCATGATTACGGCATCAACCTCCAAAGTGAATTCGGAATCCGGCTTGCGCACTGGACGCCTGCGTCCGGAGGCATCCGGCTCTCCCAGCTCCATTTGTGCACATTCGACGGCACGGACGTGGCCTGCTTCGTCTCCGAGGATTTTTTCCGGATTGCTGAGCAGACAAAACTCGATGCCCTCCGCAATCGCATGGTGGACTTCCTCGCGTCTTGCGGGAAGCTCCTCCATACTGCGGCGATAGATGACATAAACCTTTTCCGCGCCCATGCGCTTTGCGCAGCGCGCGGCGTCCATCGCCACATTGCCGCCGCCGACCACCGCGATTTTCTCCGCTTTTTTAATCGGCGTATCATATTCGTCAAGATACGCTTTCATGAGATTGATTCTCGTCAGGTATTCATTGGCAGAGAAAACGCCGAGAAGATTTTCTCCCGGAATCCCCATGAACTGCGGCAGACCGGCGCCGCTTCCGATGAAAACCGCCTCGAAGCCTTCGTCGAAAAGATCGTCAACGGAAAGGGAACGGCCGACGATGGCATTGGTTACGATTCTGACACCGCGTGCGGTCAGCCCGTCGATTTCCTCCTGTACGATTTCCTTTGGGAGCCGGAATTCCGGTATGCCGTAGACAAGCACACCGCCCGCCTTGTGAAACGCTTCGAACACGGTCACGTCGTATCCTTTGTTGGCGAGGCTGCCGGCGCAGGTGAGTCCGGACGGGCCGGAACCGACGACCGCTACCTTGTGCCCGTTTTTTTGCGGTGGGACCGCGTTTTTGTCCCCATTTTTATGGCTCCTGTGATAATCGGCGGCGAAGCGTTCGAGCGCGCCGATTCCGACAGGCTCTCCCATCCTGCCGCGCACGCATTTGCCTTCGCACTGGTTTTCTTGGGGACATACTCTGCCGCATATCGCGGGAAGCAGATTGGTCGAGGTGATGACCTCATAAGCGCTGCCGATATCGCCTTCTTTGATTTTTTGAATAAATTCCGGAATGCGGACGCCTACGGGACATCCCGCCATACACGGCGCATTTTTACAGGCGAGGCATCGCGCGGCCTCTGCCGCGGCATCCTCTGCGGTGTACCCAAGCGCGACCTCATCAAAGTTGTGGGCGCGCCGCGAAGCTTCCTGCTCCGGCATCGGCGTTTTTTTCGATTTTAAATCAGCCATGACGGGTACCTCCTGTAAGCCGGCAGACATGCGCCGCCTCTTCTTCTTTGTAATATCCGTTCCGCTTGATGAGTTCATCCCAGTCCACGAGCTGTCCGTCGAATTCCGGACCGTCCACGCAGGCAAACCGTGTTTTGCCGTCCACGGTGACGCGGCATCCGCCGCACATACCGGTTCCGTCGATCATGATCGGATTGAGAGAAACGACGGTTTTGATTCCATAGGGAGCTGTCACCGCACAGACAAATTTCATCATGGGAGCCGGACCGATTGCCACGACCTCGTCGTAATGGATGCCGGAATCGATCAGCTCCTTCAATTTATTGGTCGTAAAGCCCTTTTCGCCATAGGAGCCGTCGTCCGTCGTGATATAAAGATTCGAGCAGGCGCGCATTTCCTCCTCGAGGATGACGATGTCGCGGCTGCGGAAGCCGGCGATCATATCGACCTCGGCGCCTGCCTCATGCAGAGCTTTGGCGACCGGATAGGCGATGGCGCAGCCGACGCCGCCTCCTACTACGGCGACGCGGGAAAAGCCTTCGACCTCGGACGGCTTGCCAAGAGGACCTGCAAAATCGAGAATCGTATCGCCCTCGGAAAGCGCGGCAAGCTTCTTTGTGGAGGCGCCGGCCGGCTGGAACATGACGGTTACGGTGCCTTTTTTGCGGTCATAGTCCGCAATCGTGAGCGGTATACGCTCGCCAAACTCATCGATGCGGAAAATGATGAACTGGCCGGCAAGACATTTTTTCGCGACAAGAGGCGCTTCGACCACCATTTCGATTGTGGTTTTTGCTTCATTCAGATAGCGTTTTTTGAGAATCGGATACATGATTGCCTCCCGAATGTGAGGATTGTTTTTGCTTTTTCTATTTATTATAGCACCCGTTTTTGCGATTGTAAAGGGTATATGCGAAGAATTTGCGGAAAATCATTTTTAACTTTACAAGATAGAGAATTTACGATATAATATAATTGTAGAAAGCAAATGGATAACGATGCCGAATCAAGTATAAGGAGATCGGTTATGTGGTGGCTGTTTTTATTGGTTCCCTTGGCGGTTGTCATTTTGTTTCCATATATAAGAATGGGACTTTTCCGACTTTCTTTTTCATTCCGTCTTCGCCGGCTTTGTAGAAAACAGAATTATCGCCTAATTCCGACCCATTTCTTTTGGATGTTCGGAAAAACAGGCGATCGCCGATGTGATTTTTACATAGAAATGCAGGACAAGATTTTATCTGTCAAGCTGTGTGGTTGTCTGTTCCGGCGAAGCAATTTTCATTATATCGACCGTACGCATTATGCCATACAGTCACTTCGGTTTTCTTTGGCTTGTCCCCGCTTTTCTATTCCATATCAAATGCAAAGCAAACCGGAATATGATTTCGGATATGGCTTTCCGAAAGATGGGGCAAAAAATATCTGTCCGATTCTTTTGATGCTGCCTGTTTTTTCGACTGTGACAAAGGAAGCTGACGGAGAAAAGCTCCCGGTCGGAAACGGAGACGATATAGGCGAGGCGATCTTCTATACAAAAAACGGATTCTGGAACTTTCTTGACAGAAGAACGGAAACCGGCGCGATTGAAAAAATCGCATGAAATAAAACCACAGTCATAAGGCTGTGGTTTTCACTTTTCTCGCGTGATTTCCGGTTGTGATGCAGCGATGCCGAGCAAGAATCTTCTGTGGTTATTGGAGTGCAAATCTCATGACGCAAGGATTTTTTCCGCCGCTGTCCAGTGGGGAGGAGAGGATTTCAAGTGTTTTTAATTTTACGCCGAGCATGATTTCATAATGATGCTTAAAATGTCCTGCGCAGCAGAAGCAATAATTTTTGGATACGCTGTAATCATATTTGAGCCCGTTGAAATTGGAGCATGCGCATAAAAATTTCTCTCCGTTTGAGTAGCTGACAGCTCTTACGGTTATCGTCCCATCTTCATTTTTAACGGGACATCCCGTGTAAGGAACACCTTTGATTCGTTCAAGCTTTTCATCGATCGAAAGATTCATGTTTTCTTTTGAGAAGGCCTTTAAAACTTTTTCCCTTGACCCTCCTTTGCAGCAGGCATTCCATTCAAGGATATCTTGGAGCTTTTGTATCTTGGCTACGGTATCGCTGTCGACATTGAATTTTTCAAGGGATTCTCTGAATTTTTCCGGACACGGCATTTTTATCTCTCTTAATCTGCTTTTTCCTCCTGCTGTCCTCGGGAATACCAATTATTATAGCATGATACAAGCGGATTTACAATGAAAATATAATTGTTGGTAAGGGATATATGAAAAAATACCCGCAGAAAATCTCTGCGGGTATTTTTGTATATTCGGAAAATCAGTTGCCGTCCTTGATAGCTGCCTGAGCCGCCGCCAGTCTTGCGATCGGCACACGGAACGGAGAGCAGGATACATAGGTGAGTCCGATCTTGTGGCAGAATTCCACGGTGGACGGATCGCCGCCGTGCTCGCCGCAGATGCCGAGCTTGATGTCGGGACGTGTGGAACGTCCGAGTTCGCAGGCCATTTTTACGAGCTTGCCGACGCCGGTCTGGTCGATCTTGGCGAACGGATCGTTCTCGTAAATCTTCTTTTCATAGTATGCGCCGAGGAACTTGCCCGCGTCGTCACGGCTGAAGCCGAACGTCATCTGCGTCAGGTCATTGGTGCCGAACGAGAAGAACTCCGCATCCTTTGCGATTTCATCCGCGGTAAGCGCCGCACGCGGGATCTCGATCATGGTACCGACCTTGTAGTGCATATCGGAGCCGGCTGCGCTGATTTCCGCGTCCGCGGTTTCGCAGACGATGGTCTTAACGTAATGAAGTTCTTTGACCTCGCCGACAAGAGGAATCATGATTTCCGGAACGATATTCCAGTCCGGATGTGCCTTTTTGACATTGATTGCGGCACGGATGACTGCTCTTGTCTGCATTTTTGCGATTTCCGGATAGGTCACGGCGAGACGGCAGCCGCGATGTCCCATCATCGGGTTGAATTCGTGCAGGGAGACGATGATTGCCTTGATGTCGGCAACGGTTTTGCCTTGTGTCTGAGCGAGAAGCTCGATATCCTTTTCCTCGGTCGGAACGAACTCGTGGAGCGGGGGATCGAGGAAGCGGATCGTGACGGGACGGCCTTCCATCGCCTCATAGAGCTTCTCGAAGTCGCCCTGCTGCATCGGAAGCAGCTTATCGAGCGCGGCTTCTCTCTGTTCTACGGTGTCAGAGCAGATCATCTCGCGGATTGCGGCGATTCTGTCGCCGTCGAAGAACATGTGCTCGGTACGGCAGAGACCGATGCCCTCGGCGCCGAGTTCAAACGCTTTCTTCGCATCGCGCGGCGTGTCGGCGTTGGTTCTTACTTGGAGCTTGCGGTATTTATCCGCCCAAGCCATGATTCTGCCGAACTCGCCGACGATGGTGGCATCGACGGTCGGAATCTGTCCGTCGTAGATATTGCCGGTGGAGCCATCGATGGAGATATAATCGCCTTCATGGTAGGTCTTGCCGGCGAGAACGAATTTTTTGTTTTCCTCGTCCATGTTGATTTCGGAGCAGCCGGAAACGCAGCAGGTTCCCATACCGCGGGCAACGACGGCCGCGTGGGAGGTCATGCCGCCGCGGACGGTGAGAATACCCTGAGAAGCCTTCATGCCCTCGATATCCTCGGGAGAGGTTTCAAGACGGACAAGAACGACTTTTTTGCCGGCGGCCTTCCAAGCTTTGGCGTCCTCTGCGGTGAATACGATCTGACCGCAGGCGGCGCCGGGAGAAGCGGCAAGCGCCTTGGCGACGGGTTTTGCTTCTTTCAGCGCTTTTGGATCGAACTGCGGATGGAGCAGGGTGTCGAGGTTGCGCGGGTCGATCATGAGAACGGCCTGCTTCTCGGTGATCATGCCTTCGTCAACGAGGTCGCACGCGATTTTGAGAGCGGCCTTTGCGGTTCTCTTACCGTTGCGCGTTTGGAGCATGTAGAGATGCTTGTCCTCGATGGTGAACTCCATGTCCTGCATGTCGTGATAGTGATTTTCAAGCGTCTGACAGATGGTCTTGAACTGCTCGAATACTTCGGGCATGATCTCGGCCATTTTGGCAATCGGCATCGGTGTGCGGACGCCGGCCACGACGTCCTCGCCCTGCGCGTTCATGAGGAACTCGCCCATGAGCTTCTTTTCGCCGGTTGCAGGGTCACGTGTGAATGCAACACCGGTTCCGGAGGTGTCGCCGAGGTTTCCGAACGCCATCATCTGTACGTTGACGGCGGTGCCCCAAGAGTAGGGGATATCGTTGTCGCGGCGGTATACGTTCGCGCGCGGGTTGTCCCAAGAACGGAATACGGCTTTGATCGCCCCCATGAGCTGTTCTTTCGGATCACTCGGGAAATCGACGCCGATTTTCGCTTTATATTCCGCTTTGAACTGATTGGCAAGCTCTTTGAGGTCGTCGGCGGTCAGCTCCACATCCTGCTTTACGCCCTTTTCCTCTTTCATTTTGTCGATGAGCTGCTCGAAATATTTTTTGCCGACCTCCATAACGACGTCGGAATACATCTGAATAAATCTTCTGTAACAGTCGTAAGCCCAGCGGGGATTGCCGGACTTTCTCGCCATAACCTCCACGACCTCTTCGTTCAGACCGAGATTTAAGATGGTGTCCATCATGCCGGGCATGGAAGCTCTTGCGCCGGAGCGGACGGATACAAGCAGAGGATTTTCATGATCGCCGAATTTTTTGCCGGTGATCTGTTCCATTTTCTCGATGTATTCCATGATCTGAGCCATGATCTCATCGTTGATTTTCTGACCGTCCTCATAGTACTGGGTGCAGGCTTCCGTCGTGATGGTGAAGCCCTGCGGAACCGGAAGACCGAGATTTGTCATTTCAGCAAGGTTTGCGCCTTTACCGCCGAGAAGCTCGCGCATGTTCGCGTTGCCTTCGGTAAAAAGGTAGACGTATTTTTTTGCCATTGTTGTTTTACCTCCGAGATTTTTTGGTTTTTGTGGATAAAATTTGAAACAAAACCTTTCCGATACGATATTATAACACAAACTTTCGGCAATATCTACACTTTTTATAAAAATTTTATAAAAAATACAAAAAAATACACAAATCGGAAGCGACGATAAAAATAATTCTTGCAAATGCGGGTTTTTAAGTGTAAAATTATAATATTTAACGGATAAACGGAGATTAGATGAATGTCGATCCAAGATTTGTTCAAAAAAATAGAGACTACAAGGACGCCGACGGGCAAACCGGAATATATCGTGGCAGGGCTTGGCAATCCCGGGAGGGAATATGCGGAAACGAGGCATAATGCCGGCTTTATGGCTCTTGATTTTATTGCCGAAAAGCTCGGCGTAAAGGCCGACCGGGCGAAGTTCGACGCGCTTTGCGTCACTGCCGGAATCGGCGGGAAAAGCGTGCTTCTCATGAAGCCGCAGACTTATATGAATTCCTCCGGAATTGCGGTTTCCGCTGCGGCGGATTATTATAAAATCCCGCCGGAGAATATTGTTGTGCTATGCGACGACATCACGCAGGCGCCCGGAAAGCTGCGTATCCGCCGCAGCGGAAGTGCCGGCGGGCATAACGGCCTCAAAAGCATCATCGGAATGCTGGATACTGAAAATTTTCCGCGCATCCGGCTCGGTATCGGGGAAAAGCCGTCGCCGGAATATGATCTTGCGGCATGGGTGACGGGAAAATTTTCCGAAGCCGACAAAAAAGCCTTGATCTCGCGCTTCGACGGGGTGTATCATGCGGTAGAGCTGATTTTAGCCGGAGACTTTGAAAAGGCGATGTGCCTTTATAATGGATAAAAAGAGATGAGCCGCAAAATGGTGCTCGGCCTGCTTTCCGACGGCGATGCCATGAACGTCAAAGCAGCCTTTGACGATAGGTTTATTCTTTCGCTTGAAGAGTTTGCCGCTTCACACCGCGGGTGGCTTGCCGAAAACGGCGTGGCTTTGCAAACATGGTATGCATGCGCGTATCGATGGGACAAGATGGGAGCGGGTGTCCGTCCGCTTTCTTACGACGCTGCGTTGGCGGCTTTGAAATCACGGGAGAGAACTGTTTTTATCATGTCCGAGGACCATGGGGATATATCTTGCAGTATGTGCGCGCTTGAAGGGTATGAAAAAAATCAAAAGGGTTTTGTTGCGCAGGTTTCTGCTCTTGCGCTCGCGGAAAGAATCGAATATGAATGGAATGAGGAATATATAAAAGAAGCCTTTTTAGGCAAAGAGAAGCTTTTGCCTGATGATTTGTATGTTTTCGATATCTGGTTTACATGGCTTCTTGTTTTTACACATGAAACCGACAAGACGGGCGCGCGGTACTGCATGTCATTCGGAATTTAAAGGAGGCGTTGGGCCAAACATATGAATATCCTGCTTGACCGTATCCGGGAAAACCGGGAATACGGTGAAATTCGGAAAGCCTTGAAGTCGCGCGGGGACGCGGCAAGACGATATCCGTCGCTTGTGACGGGACTTTGCGAGGGGGCGCTTGACGCTTTCCTCGCCGCTTGTGTTTGTGACGAAGAAAAGGGCATTCCGGCGCTTGTCTGTGCGCCGGACGAAAAAAGCGCCGCGCGCCTTTTCGGAACGCTTTCGGCGTTCGGACTGCGCGCCGCCGTCTACCCGGAGCGGGATCCGGTGCTTTATAATATCGTTTCCTCCCATGAGCTGGAGCATGAGCGTATTGCGGTTCTGACGGATCTGATTGAGGAAAGGCTGGATGTGGTGGTGACGACGCCCGGCGCTGCGCTTTCCTTTACGATTCCGGAGGAAATCCTGCGCGGTGCGACGAAAACGCTTGCCGTCGGGGACTCTATCGGCATGGAGGCGCTTGCCGCTTTTCTTGCCGAATCCGGCTATGTGCGCTCCGAGCTTGTCGACGGCAAGGGACAATTCAGCGTGCGCGGCGGTATCATCGATATCTTTCCGCCGCAGCTTGGAAATCCCGTGCGCATGGAGCTTTTCGGCGACGAAATCGATCAAATCGGCTATTTTGATGTCATGACGCAGCGCAAGACGGAGAATCTGTCGGAGGTCATGATTACCTGCGCGCGCGAAATTTTGATTTCCGAGGAAAAACGGAAGGGACTATCTGAAAAAATCCGCTCAGCGGCGGAAAGAGCGTCTTCGCCGGAAATCAGGACCTCGCTCATGCATGAATATGAAGCGCTGACCTCCGGCATGGAAATTTCATTTTCCGACAAGTATATTTCTTATATTTATCCGGAGAAAATTACGCTTCTCGATTATTTCAGACCGAATACCCTGACCTTTGCTGTCGAGAGTCCCGCGATTCTCGACAGACTCCGTGCGGATGAAGCCCACATGCTGGAAACGACGGGCGAGCTTCTGAAATCGGGACTTCTTCTCCCGAAATACAGTGAATTTTCGGCCGAAAATTCGGTTTTGCTCGCTTTTTTCGAAAGCCGTGCGGCGCTGCTGCTCAACAACTTTGTCTCTCAGTATCCGGGAAAGCTTTCCGGCATGTATTCGTTTGCCGTGCGGCCGACCCCATCGGTTTCCGGCGATTTTTCGCTGCTTTCGGAGGATATCGCCGCGTATTTGAGAAGCAAATATGCGGTGCTTCTGCTTTGCGAAAACGAGGCGGAGGCTTCGTCGATGAGGAATCTGCTAACGGAAAACGGGATTGCGGCTCTCTATTCCGCAACGCCCGATACGACGGCTCCTGCGCAGACGGTGACGGTCACAAGCTTTCCTCTCCACGGTTTTGAGATGCCGGCGGAAAAGTTCGTCTGCATTTCGCTTACGGCGGGCGGCACCAAAACGGAGAAGGCGCTGCGCCGGCATGCGGCAAAAAACGCGAAATCGTCGTCCAAGACGAGGGAAAAAATTCTTTCCTATGCCGATCTTTCGGTCGGGGATTATGTCGTCCATGAGGTGCATGGCATCGGCATCTACAAAGGCCTTGAAAGCATCCGTAGTTATGACGGTGTTCGACGGGATCATATCAAAATCCAGTATTCCGGAACGGATGTCCTATATGTCCCGTGCGAGCAGATCGATTCCGTTTCCAAATATATCGGTGCCGCGGCGGAAAACGGCGGGCTCAAGCTGTCAAGGCTCGGCGGCGCCGAGTGGACCAAGACGAAAGCCCGCGTGAAAAGCGAAGTCAAAAGCATGGCCAAGGAGCTCATCGCGCTTTATGCGGAGCGCCTGCGCCGTCCGGGATTCGCTTTTTCGCCGGACGACGAGGTGCAGCGCGAATTTGAATCCGTGTTTGAATACGAGGAGACAGACGCGCAGCTCATCGCTGCCGCCGATATCAAGCGGGACATGGAAAAGCCGGTTCCGATGGACCGTCTGCTTTGCGGGGACGTCGGCTTCGGCAAAACCGAGGTCGCGCTGCGCGCGGCCTTCAAGGCGGTGCTAAGCTCCAAGCAAGTGGCGATTCTGGTGCCGACGACGATTCTTGCGATGCAGCATTATACGACGATTGCGGCGCGTATGCGCGGCTTTCCGGTGAAGGTTTCCTACGTGTCCCGCTTCAAATCGACAGGGGAGCAGGACGCGACGCTGCGCGCGCTGCGCCGCGGAGACATCGACATCATCGTCGGAACACATAGACTTCTTTCGTCGGATGTGGAATTTCATGACCTCGGGCTTGTCATCATCGACGAGGAGCAGCGCTTCGGCGTCGCACACAAGGAGAAGCTCAAACAAATCTCGAAAAATGTGGATGTCCTGACGCTGACGGCGACGCCGATTCCGCGAACGCTGAATATGGCGATGACTTCCATTCGGGACATGTCCGTGCTCGACGAGGCGCCGGGAGACCGGCTTCCCGTGCAGACCTATGTGTTGGAGCACGACGACGTCGTGATTTTTGAAGCAATCAGGCGTGAGCTTCGCCGCGGCGGTCAGGTGTTCTATCTATATAATCGTGTGGAGACCATCCGCGAGAAAACGGCGAGAATCGCGCGTCAGTTTCCGGAGGCATCCGTCCGGTTTGCGCACGGACAGATGGAAAAGGGGGAGCTTGCCGATATTTGGCAGGCGCTTGTCGACGGGGAAATCGATATTCTCGTCTGTACGACGATCATCGAGACGGGAGTGGATGTTCCGAATGCCAACACCCTCATCATCGAGAACGCTGACCGGATGGGACTTGCACAGCTTCATCAGATCCGCGGGCGCGTCGGACGCTCCGCCCGCCGTGCGTATGCGTATTTCACCTATCCGCAGGGAAGAGTTCTGACCGAGGTGTCCGCCAAGAGGCTTCAAGCGATCCGCGATTTTACGGAGTTCGGCTCGGGCTTCAAGATCGCACTTCGCGACCTTGAAATCCGCGGCGCCGGGGATGTGCTCGGGTCGCGTCAGCACGGACACATGGAAAGCGTCGGATACGATATGTATCTGAAAATCCTGAACGACGCGGTTCTGGAAGAAAAGGGCATCGCGCCGAAGGAAAAAATCGAATGCGTCATCAATATCGGCAGAGATTCTTATATTCCGGAGACCTATATTCCGTCCGCGGCGCAGAGAATCGATATCTATAAAAAAATTGCCGCAATCGAGAACGCGCAGGATGTGGACGATATCGCAGACGAGCTGCTCGACCGTTACGGGGATCTGCCGTCATCAGTGGAAACACTTTTGTCGATCTCCCTTGTCCGCGCGATGGCCTGTGAATGCGGATTTATCCAAATCGATCAGGAGCAGAATGGCGTCGTCATCTACCCAAAGGAGCTTGATGTTCTCGCATGGTCGGAAATGGGCGGTATCTATCCCGGCAGAATCATCATGAAGCCGACGGAAAAGCCGCATGTGCTGTGCAAAGGACGGCGCGGCGAGCCTGTTTTTGCGTTTCTTGACGGTTTGTTAAAAAATTATATACAAATAAAATCAAAAAAAGTATAGATTTTTTCCGTATTGCATTGTATAATATAAAAAGTGAAAATCGGCTTCCGCCGGTTTTTGGCACAGATGAACATTTTAAGGAGAATGAACATGAAAAAAGGAAGTTTGATTTTAAGGCTTTTGGCTGCCGCGCTTGTCGCATGTCTGATTCTGTCGGCGTTTGCGTCATGCGGCTCCGCGAAAACGCTCATGTCGGTGACAAAGGACGGGAAGACATACACGATATCGACCGACGAGTTTTCTCTGCTGATGAAAATCAAAAAGCTCGATATCTGCTGCTCCATGCTTGTCACAAGATCGAGAGATACGGCGTCGTATTGGGCCACAAAAACAGATGACGGTGAAACCTATGAGGATTATTATAAAAACCTGATTCTCGAACAGACAAAATCGATTTTGGTTGAAAAATACCTGTTTGATGCAAACGGCCTTTCCATTTCCTCGGATAAGCTGGCGGGCTATAAGTCCAATATCAAGACACAGAATACCTATTATGGCGGAAAGGGCGCTTATAAGCAGTATTTCGGCTATACCGCAGCCGATTATTACAATGTATATATGATGATGGTCGCACGCTCCGAGGCGGTCGTGGATTTTCTCTTCGGTGAGAACGGTTCACAGAAGCTGACTGCGGAGGATTTGGAAACCTATTATAAGGAAAACTATGTCGGCTACCAGTTCATCATGCTGGATATGGAAAACAAGGTAAAGCTCGACGAAGAGGGGAACCGCATCATCGCGAAGGAGAAAGATTCCGAAGGCAACGAGGTGGATTCCGATTCCTATGAGACGGAAGCGCTTACCGATGAGGAAAAGGAAACAAAGCAGACATTGGCCAAGGCGATTCTGGATGAGCTGGCCGAGGGTGCATCCTTTGAGGATATGATCGCAAAATATTCGGACGCGTATTATTCCGTCGAATTTCCGGAGGGTATGTTTGTTCTCAAAGACGGCACGTTCCTCAGTACCGCAATAACCGAGAAGATCAAAGACCTAGAAATCGGTGAATATACGGAAGAGGCGATTGAAAGCAATAAGTGTCAGTATATCGTCAAAAGAGTCGAGCTTAAAGATAAGGTCTATGAGGACGAGAAATATCTTGAACTTTTTGAGGAATATGAAGATACGGTTAAATATGACAAATATGAAAACTATATAGAGACTTTCTTTGATGATATCACGATAGATGAAGCGGTGTCCGCCGAGTATACCGTGGCGGATACGTATCTTTCCAAATATGCGGACCTGTATTATCAGCAGTATTGGTCCAGCATTCTGTCCTCCTCTTCTTCCTAAATAGAACGTGTTCGGTTTTGTAAAGCCCTTTATTCCAAGCCTGCGCGTCGGGGAATACGAATTTTATAAAAGTGTGTACTGCGGATTATGCCGTTCGATGAAAAAGCATACGGGCGGCATTTCCCGCGCAACGCTGAGCTATGATATGACTTTTTTCGCACTGGTTAGGCTTGCGGTTTCGGGAGAGGATTATCTGATCAAAAAAAGCAGATGCGCTCTCCATCCGACGAAAAAACGCCCTGTCATGTGCGACAATGACGCGCTTACCTATTCGGCATATGTCAGCGCGCTTCTCGTTTGGCATAAGCTCCGCGACACGCTGGCGGATGAGAGCGGCTTCAAACGGCTCGGTGCGATGGCGGTGCTGCCGTGTGCCGCCGGAATGAAGCGAAGCTCCGCGCGCGCCGGTGAGGACGCCGCGGAAATCATTGCAAAGGCGATGGAAGAGCTTGCGGCTTTGGAAAGGGAACACTGTCAGACGCCGGATATGCCGGCGGATGTCTTTGGGAAGATGCTGGGGGCACTTTTGTCCCGTGGTTTTGAGCGGGATGAGGCGGCCGTCGCTTATGAAATCGGTCTGCATACCGGAAGATGGGTATATCTTGCGGATGCGGTATGCGATTATGACGACGACCGGAAAAGCGGCTCCTATAATCCGTTTCTTTATGCATTTTCGGACGAAGCACAGATGCGGGAATTTAAAAAAGAATCCCTGCGCGGTGTGATGTCCTTGGAGACGGATGCGATCGCAAGGGCGGTCGATCTTGTCGAATTCGGCGATCGGATGCCGCTTCGGAACTGCATCCAAAATATTATATATGACGGCATGGACAGCGCGCTTTTCATGACTGTCGGAAAGGAGGAAACGTATGGCGAATGATCCTTATAAGGTGCTTGGAATCGATCGGAATGCAACCGACGAGGAAGTCAAGAAGGCTTATCGCGAGCTTGCGAGGAAATATCACCCGGACAATTACGCCAATACCCCTCTTTCCGATTTGGCCGGCGAAAAAATGAAGGAAATCAACGAGGCGTACGAGACGATCCAAAAGATGCGGAAAAACGCTTCGGGAGGCGGCTCTTATTACGATGCGGACAGCGGAGCCGGTTATAGCACGGGCGGCTTCGGCGATATACGCGACTGCATTGCCCAGCAGAATTACTATGAGGCCGACATCAGACTCAATTCCGTTCCGGCGGGGGATAGAAACGCCGAATGGTATTATCTCAAAGGACTTGTATTTTCCGCTCGCGGCTGGTATTTTGAGGCATCCAAGTATTTTGATGACGCCTGCCGGATGGACCCATCGAATACGGAATACCGGACTGCCGCGGAAAATATCCGCAATCATACGTCGACGGCGCGGCGTAAACGAGATGACGACGCGGTCTGCAACATATGCGGCGGACTTCTTTGCGCGGACTGCTGCTGTGAATGCTGCGGCGGCGATTTGATTCCGTGCTGCTGATATGAAAAAAACAAAAAAGATTGCGATTGCGGCGATTTTGGCGGCATTCGGCGTCGTGATCCTATATCTTGGCGCATTGATCGAAGTGCTCGATCTGTCCGTGGCGCTCCTTGCTTCCTTTTTAATCCTTTTCTGCATGGTGGAGCTTGGTAAATCTGCTTCACTGGCAGTCTACCTTATCACCGCGCTGCTCTCGCTTTTGCTTTTGCCGAATAAATCGCCTGCGCTTCTGTATGCTGCGATATTCGGCTATATGCCGATTACGAAGTTTCTGTTTGAGAGAACCTATCGCTGGCTGTCATGGCTTTTGAAGCTTTTGCTTTTCAATATATCCGCAGTGCTTACCGGTTATTTCGGCTGGAAGCTGCTCGGCTTTACAATGGAAAACCGGTTCGGACTGGATCCCATTTTTGTAGTGCTCATCTATCTTGTTTTGGCGAATGCCGCCTTTATCGTCTGTGATATTTTGTATTCGCGGCTGGCCGCTCTTTATTTGAGAAAGTATCGGAACACAATCCGAAAATATCTGAAATAAAATCACTCTTTCCGACATATGAATGTTTCGGGAGAGTGATTTTTTATGATGAAACGATTTCTGCTGATTTTACTCGGATTTTCGGTTTTGCTTGTTTCCTGCGGGACGCCTGTGCAGGAGAAGGGGGACGCCTATCAGGTGGTGGAGAAAATTATGACACATTTTGAGCTTGCCGACGGCGTGCTATACAGCGATCGGGAGGACGCCGATTATTTCCTGTCGGATTCCATGCTCGATCGGATGTTTTCCGAAGGCTACGGACTTCCGGAATTTGAATATGTCGTGTCCTGCGCCGCCTATTTTTCAAGACGCTTTTCCGAGGAGGAGATCGTCGTTTTGAAGCTGTGCGACAAATCCCATAGAGAAGAGCTCATGAAGCTGTGCCGGCGGCGTGCCGAGAAAAAGGAAAACGCCGTCGTATATGCCGACGGCGTATATGTATATCTGATTTGTACCGATATCAACGATAAGATTTTGGCTTATATCAAATAATGGGTACTTTTCCGCAGAAGCACCGCCGAAAATAGGATACGGCGCCGATCTCGCCGCATACGGCAATCGGAGCGGGCAGAAAAGGAGCGGCTTCCAGCACAAGGTCGGCGTCGGCCTTGGAATCGAGGCGGACATGGAGAAAGCCGTATTCATCCGCCATTTCCTCGGCGTTATCGAGGAAATCCTCGTCTGCGATAAGAGATTCGGGAAGATTATCATGCGGAATCGGACAAATTGCTTTGTTTGTCGATGCCAGAAAATGTGTATCGATTTTATCGGGAGATGAGGGGACGGATTCCGTATCGAAACGGTCGATTGTACCGCGCAGCGCGGCGATATGGCGTTCGTCGGTTCCGCAGCAGCCTCCGAGAATGAAAATACCGCTTTCCAGCATTTCGCCTCCGATCTGTGCGAATCGGTCGGCGGGCATATAGGACGGTGCTCCGTTTTCATCCGGCGTGCCGGCGTTCGGCTTGGCAATCAGCGGAATCCCGAGCGAGAGGGAGAGCGGAAAGAGCGGCCTTAAAAATTCCAGCATTTCCGCGGGGCCGCTCGAACAGTTGAGTCCGAAAGCGGCGATTCCGAGCGCGGAAAGCGTGACAAGACACGCTTCCGGCGTGTCGCCGGACATGGTTTTTCCGGATTTTGTGACGGTCATCGTCACAAAAATCGGTTTTTGAGAGCTTTCCCGGATTCCGATGACGGCGGCTCTGACACAGGCGAGATCCATATTGGTCTCGATTATGAAGAAATCCACAAAGGGTTCAAGCGCCGCGCCCTGCTCGGCATAGACGGAGACGAGCTCCTCGAAATCCGCATCGCCGACAGGGAAGAGAAAACGCCCGGTCGGGGAGATATCTCCGCCGATAAGACAGCGGCCTTTCGCCGTATTTTCAGTAAGTCCGGCAAGCGATGCATTGAGACCGGCGGTTCGGTCTCCCAGCGCATACCGTTCCAGCACGGTGCGGTTTGCGCCGAAAGTCGGCGCGAGTACGGCGTCGGCACCGGCTGCGACATAGCGGTTTTGGAGCGAGACGATTGCTTCCGGATGATCGAGAATCCATGTCTCCGGACATATGCTGGGCGGCATGCCGGCTTTGATCATTTCGGTTCCGGTGGCGCCGTCGAGCAGCATCGGCAGCCGAAACGGGAAATTTGGATAAAGGGTATTCAGATTATTTTGTTTCATGGATAAATCCTTTCCGGCAGGTTGTTTTTTCGTAATGCATGGGTGTTTAAATGCCGTTTTTCATTTTTATGATTATGATAAGTTGGAAGCCGCGTTTTCCGGCCGATTTTATGCTATGGGGATTGCATTTCTTTTTTTCTGCTGATATAATAAATAATAACGTATTTTTGCACTTGCTGCAAGTGTTATTTTGAAAATAAGGGAGAAAAGATATGGAGCCTTTGAAGCTTAGTGCCGTTACAAAAAAAATTATTTGGGGCGGGGAAAGACTCGCACGCGAATACGGGAAGGGCACGCCGGGCGAAAAAATTGCGGAATCGTGGGAGCTTACCGACCGTGCCGACGGAATCAATATCATTCGCGGAGGAAAATTCGACGGCATGCCGCTCTCGGAATATCTTGCGGCACATCAGTCTGCCGTTTCCGAAAGCTGGGACGGGGAACGTTTTCCGCTCTTGATTAAGCTGATTGACGCGGAAGCCGATCTTTCGATTCAGGTGCATCCCGACGATGAATATGCCGCCGCGCATACGGACGATCTCGGCAAAACCGAGATGTGGTATATTGTGGATGCTGCGCCGGATGCCAAAATCATATACGGACTTAAAAAACGGTATACGGCAGAGGAGCTGCGTGCCGCGATCGAGGCGGGAACTCTTGAAGAACTTATGAATTACGTGCCCGTAAAGAAGGGGGAAACGTATTTTATCCCGTCGGGAATGGTACATGCGATTTGCCGCGGCATTCTGATTGCCGAAATTCAACAAAACTCCAATATTACCTACCGCGTCTACGATTATAACCGCCGCGGTGCGGACGGAAAGCTGCGCGAGCTTCATGTGGACGACGCGCTGGCAGTCATTGAAAAGATTCCCGATCCGCTTGCGAAGCGGGCACAGACGGATCCGGTGCACGGTGTTCTTGCGCGGTGCGGTTATTTTTCCGTATATCATTTTGCGGGTGCGTTTTCCATGACAGCGACGGAAAAGAGCTTTGTCCATCTGCTTTGTCTTGACGGAGCGGCGACGCTCACTTGGGGGGACGGTTCCATGTCCGTTGCCAAGGGTGAAAGCGTGTTTGTTCCGGCAGGACTTGGAGCGTTTGCCGTTTCGGACGGCGCTGATATTGTTGTGTCCACACTGTGAAAAAGCTGTCGATGAAAGCAAGAGCACGATTGGGCACTGTCCTTGCAGCCTTTCTTTTGCTGATAAATTTTGGATATTATAAGTCATCGAAAGAAGCTGCATTTTTTGGGGGAATTTGGTTTTTGATTGTCTCGCTATGCCATTATATAGAGCTGCCGACGGCATCGGGGCCGTTGGATGATAGACTTGCGTTTTTTATGAAAAAGGGTTTAAAGCGTTCGTATCAAAAGCGGGATAATCTGATCGGATATTTTCGCTTGGTCGGGTTATTGGCACGCGGCGGACTGCTTCTCGGCTTTATTTTCCTTGTGATCGGTATGGTTCTGTTTTATGGGAAATGACAAACGATAAGCGGAGAAGTCTTGCTTTGACTATGTTCCCAAATAAGAATCCCGCTGAATTTCAGCGGGATTTTTATTTGGGAGTGCATACATATAAATTCACGTCCCATGCGGGAATATACGGATGCTTGCGCAGATACAGCCGGTGCTTTGGCAAAAGCTCGTGAATCAGCAGCGGAAGCTCGAAGAGGTCGCGGCTCTTATGGTAAAGTGACACGATTAGCTCCGTGCTGTTGTTTTGCATAGTGCAAACGGAGCCGAGAAGCGCCTCTCTTTCCGCTCCCTCCACATCGTATTTGATGAGCAGCTTCTCACCGGAAAAGGAGACGCGCGCGTCAAGGGTGTCACATTCACATTCGTGGATTTTGGCGCCGCTTTTTGTTTTTGTGACGCCGGAGACTCCGCTTAGCGAGGTGTTGCGTCCCGCACCGTCCGTCAGGGACTTGATTTCATGACGGTTCCATGCGCAAAGAGGGAAGGCCGCCGTTTCCACGCTGTCAAGCCGAGATAAGCAGCCCCTGAGCTTCGCGAATATTTTGGGGGACGGCTCGAACGCCGCGATTTTATGAACGGACGGGAAATATGTCAGCGTCTCCGTGACGGTATCGCCCTTGTATGCGCCAAGATCGGCATATGCCGTATAGCTGCCGGAGAGAAGAGAGGTCATCGCCTCGTGCTTCGGTGTATCCGCGAGACGGAGATAGGAGACATCCCCCGACAGTTTATAGGAGAGCACATCATCAAACACCGCTTTGGATTTTTCGTCCGCGAGCAGCGTTCGCACGCTCTCACATTCCGGTGCGTGGGAAAGATAAAAATCCGCATCGAAAAGCTCTCCGCCGCAGACGGGAACATCGGGCGCCAAGAGAGCATATCTCTCCGAAAGACGATAAATTTCCGCCATGACCGGTTCCAATGAGGAGCCGAATGCGAGCAGGATAAGGAAGTTTTTATATTTTTCTTCGATTTCGGCAAGCGTGAGAACGCGCTTTTCGTGGAAGCTGTGCCCGCGGACGAAGCCGTCGGAGGCGAAGAAATCCGAAACGGCGATTCCTTTTTCGGAAAGCACGTCAAGAATTTTGTCGGCGCCGTTTCCCATACCGTACATGACGATGGGAAGCGGCGTACTCTCAAGCCGCCGCCAAAGGTTCTTTTCCGCGAGAAGGGCTTTATCAATCATCGAAAATCACGCGGAAAGCTGGATGATTGTAAATGCATTTTGCAATGAGCGCACAGCCGACCGCTTTCGGGTGGACGCGGTCGCCGGAGAGAAGATACGAAGAACCGACGGCGGCGACATACCGGTCGAGCGGCGTCTGAATGTCGATATAACCGATACCGTATTCCTCGGCGAGCTTTTTATATCCCGCGTTGATTTCATCGCACATGCGTCTCATGGGATCGGTGCGGTCCGTTTCAAGGAAATAGGGGGACAGAATGACCGGAACGGCGCCCTGTGCGCGCGTCTTTTCAATCATGGTTCTCATGTTTTCAACGGTTTGCTCAACGGAAATCAGCTCCTCGCGAAGCGCACCTCCGTCGAAATGGCGCCAAATGTCGTTGACGCCGATCATGATGAAAAGATAGTCGGGATTGTAGGCGAGCACCTCCTCGTCAAAGCGGTCAAGAAGCATTTTCGAGGTATTGCCGCTGGTGGCGGAATTGAGATATTTGATATGGTGATTCGGCATATCCGCCCATGTATCGACAAAGATTCTCGAGAGATAGCTGTCCCCGATGCTGCCGAAGCCGTCTCCGATTGGACGCCCCCGATTGCAGTCCGTGATGCTGTCTCCTGTGAACATAACTGCTTTCCATTTCATTTTTGAATCCTCCGAAATTTGTTGATATGATTTGATCAAACGCGTTGTAATAAAAACGACAAAACGGGCGGAGTGCGCCTCTTTATATTTTAAGAAGCAAGAAGCGCTGTTCCCCTGTATAGCCGGCGCCCTGAAACTATGAGAGCATAATAGCATACTTTTATAGGATTTTCAAGGATATTCCGCAAAAATATGAAAGCCATATGTAGACTTCACGCTTTAACAGAAAAGGCGTTTTTCCGTTTCTCCGGTTTTACCCGTATATTTTCAATCCCATGCAGGAAAATTTTGTTTTTAAGACCGGCGGAAAACCCGCCGAGTCTGCCGTCCGAGGTGATCACCCGATGGCACGGAACAAGGATCAGCAGCGGATTTTTTCCGACCGCATTCCCGACCGCGCGCGAGGCGCCGGGCTTTCCGAGCGCCGCCGCGATTTCACGGTAGCTTCTCGTTTCACCGAACGGAACTTTGAGAAGCTCGTCCCATACCGCTTTTTCAAATGGCGTGCCGTCGGGCGAGAGCGGCAGGGAAAATTCTTGGCGTGTACCGGAGAAATACTCCGAAAGCTGCTTTTTCGCCTCGTATGTAATGGCGTCTCCGCATTCGCCGCTTTGGCTGCCGTCGAAGAGCGATACCGATTTTAAGCCCGTGCCGTCCGATGCGATTTCAAGTATCCCGATCGGACTTTTCAAATAGGAATAAAACATCTTTTGTCCTCCTCTTCTTAGCCGTACATTCTGCCGACGATATAACGGACCAGCCCCGTCGGCAGGATTTTTGACAGAAATATATCAAGCCGGTAAGACAGACCGATCGTATGCAGCGTTCCCGGCTTTTTGGCAAGCGCAATGCGCGCGATATGTGTACCCGCCGTCTCACACGGCATACCGTGTGTCTCGTCCTGTTCCATCTTGGCAACGGAACGCCCGATCCGGCCGTGATAAATGTCGTCTCCCGTATGCTCTTTGATTCTCGCTGCGGTAAAGCCTGTCCGAATATCGCCCGGCATAACCGCGCAAACGCCGATTCCGAAAGGCTTTACCTCGTCCGCAAGCGCGAGCGTATAAGCGTTTACCGCCGCTTTGGCTGCGGAGTAATATGCCTGAAACGGAATCGGCAGCGATGCCGCTACGGAGCTGACGTTGACGATTCTTCCGCGCCCTGCCTGACGCATATGGGGAAGCACGGCGCGCGTCACATTTACCATGCCGAAAAAATCCACGTCAAAAAGCCGTTTTGCCATTTCCGGCTCGGTGAATTCCACTGCTCCCGAAATCCCATAGCCTGCATTGTTGATGAGGGTATCGATCCGCCCCGTCTCTTGTATGATACGATCGACGGCCGTCGTGACCGCCGCCTCGTCCGTAACGTCGGCGCCGATATGGACGATACCGTTTTCCGAATGCTCACGCCTACTGATTTCGTAAACCAAACATCCGCGGTCCAGCAGGGACTTTGCCGCGGCAAGCCCGATGCCGGAGCTGCCGCCCGTAATCAAAACGACTTTCCGCTCCATAAAAAATCCCTCCGCAATGGTAATATAAGGAAATGAAAGAACAAAGATATTCCGCTCCATTATAACATTCCGTTCTGCATTTGACAACATGAAATCGCGGATTTAACAAAATTTTAAAGACATGAATAAGATTTTGTCGAAACGAAAACAATCAAAATGGAAATATTAAGATATTCTTAATCTTTTTAACTTGAAAATTAAAATAAGATATGTTACAATTTTATTAAGTCCAATCTGAAAGGAACCAATCCTTATGTATGACGGTCTCATGATATTTTGCAATATTCTCCTGTTTATCATCGGGTTATTATATGTTTACAGAAGCGTATACGCCGTTCTCGGCGTTTTTTATACGAGAAAATACGCTCCTGCAAAAAAGAATCATAAATATGCCGTTATAGTCGCGGCGCGAAATGAAGAAGCAGTCATCGGCAATCTCATTGACAGCATCCAAAAGCAGGATTATCCCGCGGAGCTTGTAACTGTTTTTGTTGTGGCCGACAACTGTACGGACGGCACGGCTTCCATGGCAAGAAAGCACGGCGCCGTCTGCTATGAGCGCTTCGATTCGGAGCACTGCACAAAGGGCTATGCCTTGCAGTTCCTTTTTGAAAAAATCAGAGAGGATTATGGCATTGATTCTTTTGAGGGCTATTTTGTTTTCGATGCGGACAATCTTTTAAAACGGGACTTTATCCGCAAAATGAACGACGCTTTCGACAGCGGAGAGAAAATCGTCACCTCCTATCGGAATACCAAAAACTTCAACGACAACTGGATTTCGGCAGGCTATGCCTTGCACTTTCTCAGGACTGCACGGTTTGAGAACAGAGCGCGCTCGGCACTCCGCCTTTCCACTTGGGTGCAGGGCTGCGGCTTTTTGATGGCGAGTGAAATCGTCCGCGACGGCTGGAACTACACCACGCTTGCGGAGGACCGTTCGTTTTCCGCGGATTCTATCGTACAGGGGTTCAGCGTGGCCTATCAGCATGAGGCGGAGTTTTATGATGAACAGCCTACCTCCATGCGTGTGGTATGGCGTCAGCGCATTCGGTGGGCAAAAGGGCATCTGCAAGCTTTCGGTCAATCCGGCGCCGATTTGCTTCGCGGCATATTCGGAAAGAAATCCGCCCGTGAAAAATTCATGTGCTATGATATGTTCATGATCAATTTCCCGGGCAGCGTCGCCTTGATGCCATTGAAATTTTTAAAGCTTATTCTGCTTGTCTGCGCCTTTTTTCTGTACGGGATCGTGTCAATTGATTGGCCGCTTTTCCTTTTTAAAATCGTTCAGCTTCTGCTTTTTGAACATTTGGCCAATATTCCGGTCGCGTTCATCCTCTTCATTATGGAGCGAAAGCGCATCAAACCGATAAAATGGTATAAGAAGCTGTTTTATTGCCTGACATTCCCCCTTTTCAGTATAATCGGAGATGCTGCGACTTATATTGCGGTATTCCGAAAGGTCAGCTGGAAGCCGATTCCGCATAAGGCCGCCGTTAAGATCGAAGAGCTTGAATCGGCTCCGGACTTCAAAAGCCGGGCACCACAGGCCGCATATAAGGAAAAGCCGACGGCGAGGAATACCTTATATGCGCAGCACGGAGACAGTCCGTAACAACCACATTGACGGCATATTATCGACGCCGAAAGGCAAAGCATCGTCAGGCTTTTCGCAGCACGAAGCGACAGCTCGGACATACAAAACGAACAGGAAAAATCCCCGCCGATGCGGGGATTTTTTCTATTCTGTTTTCGGTTTCAGATTGCGCGCCGCTTCATATTCTTCTTCGCTTGCAAGATAGCAGAAATCCTGCTCGTATACGACGTAAAGATGCTCCGGCGTGCCGCCCGCAATACGGATATTCACGCGCGCCTGATATTTTTCGCGCAGCGTGACCTCGTCGTAATGCCATTCCATGCCGTAATAAAGCGGCATATATTCGCCGGAGGTGGATACGCTGCGGTATTCCGACAGCTCGCAGACAGAGGAGAGCGTCTCGCCCCATGAGCATTCAAGCTTGACGATGCCGACGTCCGGTGCGAAATAGTAGGTTTTTTTGCCGCGTCCGACGTTTTGATATTTCGGCTGCCAATAGTATTCCCATTTTCCGTCTTGGTCGCCTTTCAGGATGGTGAGCACAAGACAGTTTCGGAACACGCCGGCGCGTGTGGCGACGGTACCGCCGCGGTGTGCGGTGATCCGGATCTCCTCGCCGCGTCTGTCGGTGCGCGTTTCCGTAAATTCTTTCTCATTTGCTGCGGCATCTGCCCAGCGGGGATCGAAGAGCGTGCCGCAAAGCTCCATGAGCCAGCGGAAGGGCTTCATGCCGAAAATTTTGTTGTCAATCGCGCGCCGTCCCAAAATGTAATACGGGGAAAGGTAGAAAACTTCCTCATGAACAGGTTTCCCGTCCTTGTAAAAAATTTCGTCCAAATGTACCGACGACGGCAGAAGGCGATAGCCGGCGCGCACATATCCCGCCTGTTTTCCGAGATGCTGCCATGCGGCCTCGGCGAGAATGGCGTCGCGTTCCCGTGTGGCAAGCTGCATCGCCCGACAGAACATGCGGCGCGCGGTCCCGACCTTTTCTGCGTCATAAGGCTCCCGGAATTTCAGCTCGCAGCAAAGCTCGTCTCCGCGCTCGATATAGGAGATGGCATCCGCATCCTCGTATTTTTCAATTTCCGTATCGACGGTGACGAACTGCGTGGCGATAATGCCGGCATAATCCCTGTCGCAGAAGGCGACCTCCCGTTCAATATCGCAGGAGACAAAAGAGCGAAGTGCCGGGTTGGTATAATGCCAGCGGTTGCCGACGGCGAGCGGAAGGAGCCCGCTCCCGCCTTTTATCTCATAATGGGTGAGCTCATAGGTTTCGTCGTATGCGGAGTTTTTGATGTGAATGCTGACAAGGCCCACATCCTCTTTGTAAATGATTTCCGATGTGAAAAGCCAAGGGGCGCTTTGTATATCGCAGAAATATTCGACGCAGTTCTCAAAAGTTCCGGCACCGGTTGTGACCGTCCGGCTGCGGCTGATACAGGTCAGAATATTACCGTCCTTATCCTTGGTGCTCTCACCGACGGGAAGGGACATATCGTAAAAGAGATTTCCTACACGTGAAGCGAAATAGAATATGCTGTGAAAGTGCACTTTTGCGTCGCTTCCGTTGGAAAAGCCCGGTTGACTTACAAAATAGGCGTGCTCCGCATCAAAATGAACGGTTTCGCCGCAAGCGGTATAAAAACATTTTACCGTTTTATTTTGTTTGGTTTCCATCCGCTTTCCGACGATGCGTTCAGCGGCAATGGCATTGGGATAATAAGAACTTTCATGATTCAGAAGCGACTTGGCACGTTCAAATTCCGCGAGCGCTTCTTCATATTTTTCTTTGTCGAAAAGCCGGCGTGCCGTCCAGAAGCGGATTTCGCCCTCGCCATCTTTTTCACCGAGCTTCTGTGCCTGCTCCAAGCCCTCCGCAAGGATTGCATCTATCGTTTCGCTGCTTTCTCCGCTTCGTATGGCGCTGAGATACCTTTCGATACAGTCGTCGATTTGCCACTTGGCGGGCGAATGCGCTTTGATGTAATCCTTATCCTCCTCCGTGATGCTACCGTTCCATGAGCGGAACATGAGCGCCGTGGCACGGGCCTCGCTTTTTTCCTTGGAATCGGGGAGGGAATCCACCTGTTTCATAACTTCTTTATATTTCCCGTCGAAATCGGGAGACGTGGTATACCGGCGCAGAGATTCCGCGAGCGACATGACGTTCCGGACGAAATCCGCGCCGACTTCTTTTTTCTGTTCCATTCCGAATACCTCTTTTCTTAATTTTCCGATAGCGAGGGAAAGGCGGCTTTTGACCGTTCCCTCGGGGATGTTTAGAATTTTTGCCGTTTCGCCCGTGGAAAGTCCGTGCAGATACCGCAGACTGACGGTGACCCGCAGATGCTCCGGCAGGGAGACGAGTCCCTCTGTTAGCATTTGGATTTCCTCAGTGCGCAAGAGCTTATCTTCCGGCGAATCCGAACGGTCGGGAAGCTCCTCCGGCATTTCCTCCGGCGGAAGACGTCTTGAAGCGCGGCGCAGCTCGTTCCAAGAGCGGTGCTGTGCGATTTTGCAGAGCCATGCGCGAAGCTTGGCGGGCTCTGCGAGCGTGTCGAGGTTGCAATATGCGCATAAAAATACCTCCTGCGCCATGTCCTGCGCATCGTGATGATTGCGCAGCGCTTTGAGACAAATGCCGTAAACGACGTTTTTGTAGGTTTCAACGATGACTGCAAAGGCGCCGCGGTCTCCATCGAGCGCGCGTTTGACCAAAAGCTCGTCGGTCAGGGTCTTTCACCGTCCTTTCGGATTGATTTTGTATCGATACGTCCATTTAGACACATCCCATGAAAAAAGGTTCATAAAAATTTCAAGATTTTATTTTTATTTTATCATGAAAACCGTTATATGGCAATATAAAACAGCCGATGACATGTCATCGGCTATTTTATGAAATGAAGGTCTGTTATTTGGCTTTTTTGTATTTTTCGGCGCCGTCGAGCGCCGTCACGGGGACGTCGGCGATATCGCAGTAGGATTCGGCCTCTTCGTCCGTATAGGGAATTTTCTGCGTGATTCCCGTGCAATCCGTCGCCGATGCGACCGGATTTGACAGAAAAGCATCCTTGGAATAATCCGCGGCGCTTTTGTAATACCGTTCTTTTCCGATTTTCTTTTTGATGGACATGAAAAACCTCCGCGATATGAATTCGGAATCTGTTTCTATTTTTTCTCAAACTGCGCTTTGATATACATGTATGATATTGACAAAAGCGCATTGCTGCTGTAAAATATGTTATGAAAAATATAAGGAAAGAGAAGTGAGAAGATCATGCGGAGAAAAGCGTTGGTTTTATGTCTTTTGCTGATATTCACATGCTTTTTGAGTTCCTGCGGCAAAGCGACCGGGGAAGAGAATCCCACGGTCATAAAATCCGATCTGACGCTCGAGGCTTTGCACGATATCCTCGCCGAAAAAGGTGACGCGATTCGTTTTTCCGATATTCCGGAGGAATATTTTTATGTCATTTCGTCGGCGCTTGTTCCGCAGCTGCGGTATCCCATAAGTGATGAAATCTCTTTTTACATCATGCAGCTGTCCGAAGACAAATTTTCTGTGATTCTGACGGTCCGGTCGGAGGACGCTGATATGGATTTCATCGGCGCCGAGGAGATTCTTGCTTATATTGAAAGCATTGCGGATTGATCGGTTTCCTCTCGCCCTTATTTATAAAATTAACATGTGCCGGCGGCGTTCTGGCAAGGAGGTATCAGTATGAGAAAAATTTTATGTGTACTTTTGGCGGCAGCCCTTACGGCTGCTTTGATTTCCTGCGGCGATTCGTCAGCGCCGGAGATCACCACCGCGACCACCGGAAGCGGAGAACCCGTGGAATCCACTGCGGACAAGCCGGCCGATACGACGGCATCCGATACGGCGGAGCCGGAAGAATCGACAAAGGGAGAGGAAACGACGGCCGGACAGGAAGAAACGACGGCGGCATTCGATCCGGAAACCACGCCCCAAACCGAACCGGAGGAGACGACAAGAGGCGCCAATCCGGAGCCCAGCAAGGATAAGCCGGTTATCACGATTGTAAGCGGCGATCAAAGCGTGGCTTGTATGCTGGTAGAGCAGTCCGCAGGCATTGTGGGCGGATTTGATCTGACGGAGGATTACGGAGAGCTTCCCGTGCTTTCCGGGACAAGCTTTTCCTTGGCAGAACCGGAAAGAAGCGACATTTACTTTGCTTCTTATATGCTTTATGACAGCAATTTTGAATCTTATGGTACGGTTATGATGAACGATGACCTGCTGCTGGTGGATTCCGCTTTCGGCACAGGGAGATATTATATAAGAATTGCCGTCAATATCGGCTCGTGGTTTGATTATACGGATGCGTATTATGCGTATGCGGCACTGGACATTCAATAATTTTTGATTTTTGTGAGAAAATTTCCTGCTTTCTCCGACTAAGGAATAAAGACAGATTCACGGGAGGGAAATTTCTTTATGAAAAAATTATTGGCAGCGATCCTTATGTGTGCGATGCTCTTTGCGGCGGCTTCCTGCGGCAGCAGAAAGGCGGATTTGGCGGATAACGGCGCCGATCCCACGGTTTTTTCGGATCCGGTCGCCGGAGATGATTCGGAAACGGATAGGGAGATAGAGCCTGCGGGAACTGCCGAATCCACAGGAGCTTCGGCGGAGAGAATTTCGTCATTTCATGTTCGTGTGACCTCGTTAAGCGAAAATCAGGCCGACCCTTATCGCGAGCTGATTTACATGACCGACGGAGATTTTTGTGCCGACGGAAAGCTGATGTTTTATGGTGTATCCGACATTTTGCCTGAAATCGCGGATTTGATACCGAGCGTATCTTTGGATTCCTCAACGCAGCTGGAGCTTTCAGCAGAGGAAAATGCGGAAATCGGAAACAGCAAATATCAAGTATACGACAGCGACTATCAGTTTCTTTTGGAGGCGGGGAGCTTGCAGGAAATTTATGCACTGCGTAAATCCGTGCTGAAAGAAAAAGAGGTTTATATCTATTTTACCGTTACGCTGAAATATCAGTCGGGTGAGCGCTGCGAGGGCTGCTTTATCAAGACCGATTTTGATGCTTATGATGTAAGAGATCTGGAAGGGAAATTTGACATCCATGTGGTTTCATCCGACGGGACATCGGTCGCGCCATATACCTCGATTGCTTATTTACACTCGACCCATATTGATTGCGCTCTTACAATGAGCATGTATCATTCCGTTCCGGAGCTGATTGAGAGGTATCAAGATGAGATTCCGACAGCGGTAATTGGGGAAAATTCAACGATTATAACGAAATCCGATTCGACGGCAAGAATTTCTTCGCCTTCCGGACTCGATCTATATAATAAAAATTATGAAAAAATCGGACAGGCGGAAAACCTCGGAGAACTCTATGAGAAAGGCAACGAACTTGGTGAGGACGAGATCTATGCGGTATTTACGGTCAACATGAATGTCGGCAGCAAAGGCTCGCGTTCGGATCTTTGCTTTGTCAAAATCATGTTTTGAAGCATTTTCTGAAATAATTTTGGATTCATATGCGGGAAATCATTGATTTCCCGCATGTTTTTATGGCAAATTTGAAAAAATCCAAAAAAATATTAAAAAAATATTCCATTTTTAAGAAAGTAGTGCTATACTATACAAGTTAAGGATATGAATTTTAATATAAGCGAGGACAAAAGCTTGAAAAGAGAAGATTTGAGAAACGTCGCCATCATCGCACACGTCGACCACGGCAAAACGACACTTGTAGATGAAATGTTGAAGCAGGGCGGCATATATAGGGAAAATCAGGCGACGGAAGAGCGTGTCATGGATTCCAATGCCATCGAAAGAGAACGCGGCATCACAATTCTCGCCAAAAACACCGCTGTACACTATAACGGGGTCAAGATCAATATCGTCGATACGCCCGGACATGCCGATTTCGGCGGCGAGGTGGAGCGCATTCTGAAAATGGTCAACGGCGTTATTCTGCTCGTCGATGCGGCGGAGGGACCGATGCCGCAGACGCGCTTTGTCTTGAAGAAAGCGTTGGAGCTGAATCACCGTGTCATCGTCGTGGTCAACAAAATCGACCGTCCCGACGCGCGTCTCGACGAGGTCGGAGACGAAGTGCTGGAACTGCTGCTCGAGCTCAATGCAACGGATGAGCAGCTCGACTCCCCGATGCTGTGGTGCTCCGGCAGGGCGGGAACGGCTTCATATTCGCCGTATGAGACGGGAACGGATTTACGCCCCTTGTTTGATACCATTCTGGATTATATTCCCGCTCCCGAGGGAGAGGTTGACGCGCCGTTGCAGCTTCTTGTTTCCTCTATCGATTACAACGATTATGTCGGCCGAATCGGAATCGGACGCATTGAAAGAGGTACGATACGCCAGAATCAGGAAGTTATGATCTGCAACTTCCACGATAAGGATAAAGCGCCCAAGAAGACGAAAATCGTCAGCATCAGTCAAATCGACGGGCTTCGCCGCGTCCCGGTTACGGAAGCAAAAATGGGCGATATCATCTGCTTTTCCGGTGCGGAGGATATTTCCATCGGAGATACGATCACCTCGACCGATTGCGTCGAGCCGCTTGAATTTGTCAAGGTCAGCGAGCCGACCATGGAGATGACGTTCTCCGTCAACGACAGTCCGTTTGCGGGCAAGGAAGGAAAGTTTGTGACCTCCCGTCAGCTTCGCGAGCGTCTTTACAAGGAGCTTTTGAAGGACGTTTCTCTCCGCGTTTCCGACGGAGAAACGACGGATTGCTTCAAGGTGGCAGGACGCGGGGAAATGCATCTTTCCATTCTGATTGAAAATATGCGCCGCGAGGGCTATGAGCTTTGCGTCAGCACGCCCCGCGTATTATATAAGGAAATCGACGGCAAGCTCTGCGAGCCTGTCGAGCGCGTGGATATCGATGTGCCGAACGAATACTGCGGCCCTGTGATGGAAAAGCTCGGCGCAAGAAAAGGCGAGCTTGTCAACATGAATCCATCCTCGCACGGAACCCGCACAAGAATCGAATATCTGATTCCTACAAGATGTCTGTTCGGATATCGGAGCGAATTTCTGACGGATACCCGCGGCGAGGGTATCATCAATTCGGTTTTTGATTCCTATGCGCCCTATAAAGGGGAAATCACGCGCCGTTTTACCGGTTCTCTTGTCGCCTCCGAGGCCGGCGAATCGACATCCTACGGTGTGTTCAACGCGCAGGATAGGGGCATTATGTTTATCAGCAATCAATGTCCCGTTTATGAGGGTATGATTGTCGGAGAAAACCCGAAGCAGGGAGATATCGCGGTCAATGTCTGCAAGGAAAAGCATCTCACGGCTGTCCGCTCCAAGGGCGCGGACGAGGCGCTGCGACTGGTGCCCGCCAAGATTATGAGCCTTGAGGAAGCGATTGAATTTATCGCGGACGACGAGTTGATCGAGGTTACGCCGAAATCCATCCGGCTGCGCAAGAGAATCCTTTCCAACGATATGCGCTATAAGCTTGCCGGAAAGCTCAAAAAAGAAGGGAAATGACCTCGGAACCGGAGGATAGTATGGAAGAGCAGTTTATACGCACCGCGTTCCTTGTCGGAGATTCCGCGGTCGAACGCTTGAAGCGCTCCCGCGTGATTCTGTTCGGTGTCGGCGGCGTCGGCTCTTACTGTGCGGAAGCGCTGGCGCGTGCCGGGGTTGGCACGATATGCCTTGTCGACCCCGATTCCGTGTCGGAATCGAATATCAACCGTCAGCTTGTCGCGCTTCATTCCACTGTTGGCAAAAACAAGGCCGAGGTGATGAAGGCGCGCATTGCCGATATCAACCCCACGGCAAACGTAACCGCGCTTTCCATGTTCTATCTGCCGGAAAATGCGGATTCCGTCGATCTTTCCTCGTATGATATTATTATCGATGCCATCGATACCGTATCCGCGAAAATCGAGCTTGCCGTGCGGGCAAATGCAGAGGGTGTTCCGATTGTCAGCGCGATGGGGGCAGGGAATAAGCTTCATCCGGAACTGCTCGAAATTGCGGATCTTGCCAAAACCGAGGGATGCCCGCTTGCCAGAATCATGCGCCGGGAGCTTCGTGCACGGGGGATTCTGCATATGAGCGTCGTATATTCTAAGGAAACGCCGCTGCCGCCGCATGCGGATTATGCGGATAATCCCGATCGGATTCCGAAGGGCAAGAGGCAGGTGCCGGGGAGCATATCGTTCGTGCCGTCCGCGGCGGGACTTTTGCTCGCTTCGGAAGCGGTGAGACTATTGTTGAAACAGGAAAAAGTGAACAAGGATGGTTACGGAACGGAAATTTGGATTTCTGACGAAAAATCATGAATTTTTTGTGAAAAAACGGTTGACAAATGTCGTATTTGTGATATAATAATTTCATTCTTACAATTATATATGCTTTCAGGTATGGTCCAATAGGGTCGTACTTCAAATAACAGGTTTTTGCCTGTTATTTTTTTATCTGAAATTTTCATTTTCCGCAAACCCCGAAATGTTTCTTTTCGGGGTTGTTTTATTTTTGTTCTGTGGTTTGTTTGTGGCGAATTTGTGGAATATTTGCTCGAATTTTGGCACACGAATCTCATGAGTGTTGAAGTTAACAAAAATTTCATAAAAATATTGGGAAATAGTCTTGACAAACGGGTGAAATAGTGGTAAAACTATTACAAAGTTTAGCACTTGACAAGATTGAGTGCTAAAAACGGGGTGAGAAAATGGAAAATAAGCTTATCGTCGGCGGTGATCTGAGCCAAAGGAAAAAGCTTATCCTGCGTTCTGTGATCGAATCGCACATCACGACAGGCGAGCCGATCGGCTCAAAATATCTGATGACGAAATCCGACATCCCGTATTCCTCCGCTACGATTCGCAATGAAATGGCGGAGCTTGAGGACATGGGATATCTCGAACAGCCGCATACGTCGGCGGGCAGGGTTCCGACCAGTCTTGGATATCGGTTTTATGTCGATGCGTTGATGGAAAGCTATAAGCTGACCGCAACGGAAATTGTTTCATTGAACAATATCATCAAAAACAAAATGGGAGAGCTGGATTCCATCCTGAAAAGCGCTTCTAAGCTGATCGCTTCGATGACCAATTATACGACGGTTGCGGTGAAAGCTCCTCACACCGACGCTTTGACGGTGTCTCAGTTTTCCTATATGCTTCTTGAACCGACGGCCTTTCTGCTTGTGATGCGCATGTCCGACGGAAATGTCGAAACACGGCATATCCGAACGGAAATTCCGGTGGATGAGGAGATGCTCTCAAAGCTGTCCGACGTTCTCGGCGACAATTTCTGCGGTGTGACTTCCAATGCCATTACGCTTCCCATGATTATGAAAGCGGAAACGGAAATGGGTTCTGCCGGAACGATAATCGCTCTCGCAATCAAGGCGCTTTACGACACCATCGGAAAGCCGGATGAGGCCGATATCAATTTTGAGGGAATCAACAGATTGCTTGAATATCCTGAGTTTTCAGATGTGGAACAGATGAAAAAGGTCATCAGCATGTTTGAAAACAAGGATGATCTGATGAAAATCATCGAAAGCGCCGACGACGACAAAGTCAATATCTTCATCGGGCAGGACGGGGAGCTTGTCGATAATTCCGCGTTTGTTTTCAAAACCATCAAGGTCGGCGGAAAGCCGGTGGGCGCTATCGGCGTATTCGGTCCGAGCCGGATGGATTATTCCAAAGTAATTTCGACGGTCGAATACCTCTCGAAAAACCTGTCGGGTGAGAGCGCGGCGGGCTTTCTCGGGGAACCCGAGGATGAAGAATAGAAAGGATAGAAAGAAAAATGGATGAAAAAACGATGAACGACGAGAATAAAGATACGGCGGAAACGCCGGTTGGGGAAAAACCGACAAAGGCGGAGAAAAAGGATATCGCAAAGCTCAACGAGGAGCTGGAAAAAACGAAAGCGGAGCTTGCCGCCTTGAATGACAAATACCTGCGCATGATCGCGGAATATGACAATTTCCGCAAGCGCTCCGGTAAGGAACGCGAAGGCGTGTATGCCGATGCTTATGGCGATGCGTTGACGGCGATTCTGCCGGTTATGGACAATTTGGAGCGTGCGCTTGCCTTTTCGGAGGGCGAGACACTGACGGAGGGCGTAAAAATGACGCTCCGGCAGTTTGAGGACGCCTTGAAGCGCCTCGGGGTAGAACCGTTCGGCGCAAGGGGCGATGAATTTGATCCCAAAATTCACAATGCCATTATGCAGACGGAGGATGCGGAGCTCGGAGAAAACAAGGTGGCCGAGGTGCTCCAAAAGGGATATACAAAGGGTGAGAAAATCATCCGGCATGCGATGGTAAAGGTTTCAAAATAATTTTTGAATACGGCGAATATATATTAACAATCAAAAATATATAGAATTTTTAACAATATGGAGGAATAGATTATGGGAAAAATTATAGGCATTGACCTTGGTACAACAAACTCTTGTGTGGCGGTATATGAAGGCGGCGAGCCGACCGTCATCACCAATCCGGAGGGCTCGAGAACGACACCTTCCGTCGTCGCTTTCTCCAAGGACGGCGAGCGTATGATCGGTCAGATCGCCAAAAGACAGGCGATTACAAATCCGGAAAGAACCGTTATGAGCATCAAACGCCATATGGGAACGGATTATAAGGTGGAAATCGACGGCAAAAAATATACGCCTCAGGAAATTTCGGCGATGATTCTCCAAAAGCTGAAAGCGGATGCGGAAAGCTATCTCGGAACCACGGTCACGCAGGCCGTCATTACGGTTCCCGCATACTTCTCGGATTCTCAGAGACAGGCGACCAAGGATGCCGGCAAAATCGCCGGACTGGATGTGCTCAGAATCATCAACGAGCCGACGGCCGCGGCGCTTGCCTATGGCATCGACAAGGACGGCACCGGCCAAAAGGTCATGATCTTCGACCTCGGCGGCGGTACGTTCGATGTTTCCATTCTTGAAATTTCGGACGGCGTATTCGAGGTACTTGCAACCAACGGCAATACACGTCTCGGCGGAGATGATTTTGATAATCGCATCATCGACTGGATTGCCGAAACCTTTATGAAAGAAAACGGCGGCATCGACCTGCGGAAAGACAAGATGGCGCTTCAACGTTTGAAAGAAGCTGCGGAAAAGGCGAAAATTGAGCTTTCCGGCATGGCAAGTGCAAATATCAATCTGCCGTTTATCACGGCGGACGCAACCGGTCCGAAGCATTTCAACGCCGATCTTTCGAGAGCAAAATTCAACGAGCTTACCGCAGATCTTGTGGATAAGTGCATGGGACCGTGCCAGCAGGCATTGAAGGATGCAGGGCTTTCGATTTCGCAGATCGACAAGGTGCTTCTCGTCGGCGGCTCCACGAGAATTCCCGCAGTCCAAGAGGCCGTCAAAAAGTTCAGCGGCAAGGAGCCGTTCAAGGGCATCAATCCGGATGAATGCGTCGCCATCGGCGCGGCGATTCAGGGCGGCGTTCTCGGCGGAGAGGTCAAGGACCTGCTTCTGCTCGACGTGACGCCTCTGTCTCTCGGAATCGAAACGCTCGGCGGTATCTGCACGAAGATTATCGAGCGCAACACGACCATCCCGGTCAAGAAATCTCAGGTATTTTCCACTGCGGCGGACGGTCAGACGTCGGTTGAGATTCATGTGCTTCAAGGCGAGCGTGAAAGAGCCGCAGACAATACGACGCTCGGACGCTTCTCGCTCGACGGAATCCCTGCGGCGCCGCGCGGCATACCGCAGATCGAAGTCACGTTCGATATCGACGCCAACGGCATCGTGAACGTCACGGCGCTTGACAAGGGCACGGGTAAGGAACAGCACGTTACCATTACCTCCTCCACCAACATGAGCAAGGAGGACATCGAAAAGGCGGTCAAGGATGCGGAGAAATTCGCGGAGGAAGACAAGAAGTTCAAAGAGCTTGTCGAAACCAAAAATCAGGCGGAATCCATGATCAGCCAAAGCGAAAAAGTGATATCCGAAGCGGGAGACAAGATTTCCGAGGACGACAAGCAGGCGCTTCGTGCCGAAGCCGACCGTTTGAAAGAAACGGTCAAATCGGATAATATCGATTCCATCAAGAGCGGTCTTGAATCGTTCCAAAAGAAATTCTATGAGATTTCCGAGAAGCTCTACAAGGCTTCCGGCGCCGGAGAGGCAAACGGTGCGGGGGAAAGCGCCGGTACTCAGAATGAAGACGGCAGCTTCAACGCGGATTACACTGAAAAATAATTTGATATTTGTTGTTAAGGGCGGACTTTGCGTTCGCCCTTAACAGGGTTAGGACGGACAGGAATGAGAGACTATTATGAAGTCCTTGGCGTTTCCAAAAACGCTTCGGACGATGAAATAAAAAAAGCATATCGGGCGCTTGCGAAAAAATACCATCCGGATATGAATCCCGGTGACAAAGAAGCCGAGGAGAAATTCAAGGAGGTCAATCAGGCGTATGCGGTGCTGTCGGATCCCGATAAAAAATCGAAATACGACAGATTCGGCCCCGAAGCGGCGGATGGCGGTGCCGGCTACGGAGACGGCTTCGACGGCTTCGGCGGCTTCGGCTTCTCAGGAGAGGGCTTCGATATCAGCGATATTTTCGAGGGTTTTTTCGGCGGAGGCGGAACCCGCGGTCACCGGAATAATGGACCTTCCCGCGGAGACGACCTTCTTCAGAAGATATTTATTTCCTTTGAAGAAGCGGCATTCGGCTGCAAAAAGGAGATCAAATATTCCCGTGTGGAAAAATGTGCGGGATGCGGCGGCACCGGCTGTGCGTCGGGAACATCACCCAAGGTCTGCTCCAAATGCGGCGGCACCGGTCAGATCAAGGTTCAGCAGAGAACGCCTCTCGGCGTATTTCAGACAACAAAAACCTGCGACGCCTGCGGCGGCGCAGGACAAACCATTGCAAATCCTTGTAAAACCTGCCGCGGAACCGGAATCACAAACGTCTCCAAAACGCTTGAGGTTTCGATTCCCGCCGGAATCGACAACGGTCAGCGCATAACGCTGCGCGGCATGGGTAACTGCGGGAAGAACGGCGGCCCCTCGGGAGACCTTTACATTGCCGTTCAGGTGCGCGCGCACAGCGTATTCACACGCGACGGCTTCAATATTTACTGCGAGATTCCGATTACATTTCCGGAGGCGGCGCTCGGCGCCGAAATCCGGATTCCGACGCTGGAGGGAGACACCACCTATACGATACCGGAGGGCACGCAGACCGGCACGTCCTTTACCATAAAGGGCAAAGGAATCCCTTATATCAACGGCAAGGGAAGAGGCGACTTGATTTTTAAGGTGACCGTTGAGGTGCCGAAAGGAATGAATGAATTGCAGAAGGACGCGCTCCGCAAATTTGCGGAAGCCTGCGGAAAATCCAATTATTCCAAAAAGGAAAAGTTTTTCTCAAAAATTTTCGGGAAGGATAAAGGCTGATGACGTGGACGCAGGTTAGGGTTACATGTAAAACGGAGGAGCTGGATACGGTCTGCGCCGTCATGTCTATGCTGGATTCCTCCGTTATGATAGAGGATTACAGCGACATTGAAACGGGGCTTAAAACGGTTTATGGGGATTTGATTGACGAATCGATACTGAAAAGCGATAAGAGCATCGCTGCGTGCAGCATCTATGTGCCCGAAGACAAAAATGTAAACGAATACGTTTCCTATATCGACGCAAGGCTTGCGGACATCGGAATCGTCCCTCGGATTGAGATTTTGGGTACGGATGAGGAAGAATGGTCGACGGCATGGAAAAAATATTACAAACCGACCCACATCGGGAAAAAGCTTGTCGTTGTTCCGAGCTGGGAAACTTATGAGGCTATCCCCGGCGAAATCGTGATTTGCATGGACCCCGGGATGGCATTTGGAACGGGAACACACGAGACAACCCGGTTGTGTGCGGAGCTGCTTGAAGAATATCTTGTCCCGGGCGACCGGCTGCTCGATGTCGGAAGCGGCAGCGGAATCCTCGCCATTTGCGCTTCCAAGCTTGGCGCCTCGGCATGCGAAGCATGTGACATCGATCCCGTGGCAGTACGCACCGAAAAGGAAAATGCCGTTCGCAACGGCTGCGGCAATATTGACTGCTTTGTTTCCGATCTTCTTTCAGAAGTGAAGCTGCCGGAGGATAAAAAATACGATGTGATAACTGCCAATATTGTTGCGGATATCATTATCAGGCTGTCCTCCGAAATCGGCTCTTATTTGAAGGAAGGCGGCTATTTCATCGCTTCCGGCATCATCGACGAGCGGGAGAGGGAAGTGGACGAGGCGATGATGCGCCATGGATTTGTCAAAGTGGATTCCAAGGCCGAGAACGGATGGCGTGCTGAAATTTATAGAAAGTAAGTGTCATATCGGTATTGGTTTCTTGTATTTTTATGGATAATTTTATGAGTTTTACGCATTTTGAAAGGAAGAACGGGAAATGATTGAGATTAGAGAAGTAAAAAATGCTATTATGAATAATCCGCTTGATATGGCACGACTCGCAAAGCTATCTTACGAAAAATACAGTCGAGAGACAAGCTCACATGAAAATTTGCCCATTTTACCGTATAATGACTATGAAAAGGCATTTTCATCGGCAACTGGAAAAATAAGTGCTGTGGTGGCAACAGATGACGAAAAAATTGTAGGATTTTTGCTTTATGAAACCGTCGAGGATGACGGTGTAACCTATTGCAACATTCCTCTTTTCGGCTATGGTGCGGAAAACATGAAAGTACTTGACCGGCTGTTCGGCTTCCTTGCTGAAAAAATTGTCTTGGGTAAAACCGAGTTCTCGGTACACATCTACGCTCATGATAGGGAAACACAACGGTTGCTATCATTTCTACAGTTTTACACGATGTCGGAAAAGTGTATCCGCACCGAATATCTTATGATGAGGAAAATAAACGATTATTCTTTTCTGAAAAAATAGAATAAAAGCATTATTTTCATAGACGAAATATGAGTAATTATCATTGACTTATACATGTTACAATTTGCAGAGGCTTGGGATTATCCCAACAAGTAAAAATACGAGGAATTTTACAGAAAAATGAACCTCAAAATAGCAGATAATGGTTCAAATACATTTTTCAGTGGTGCTAAAATGGTGACCAACCTTGCAAGATCACCCTATACAGAAATACATAGAGATATACGACTTTATGTGAAAACCCTTTATTTTTAGCCGCCTTCACGGGGTTTTATAAACGCCCATGGAAAGTTATAAAGAGATTTTGCTTATATAATCAATAAAAAATCACGTAAAATTTCCTCAAAATTCTTTACAAAATTTTCTTTTTGGTATATAATAAAAGCTGTTAGTACGGGATATGTGATTTTTTATATATCCCGTTTCTGTTTGTGTTGGAAACACTTCACGGGAGGATGACGAATGCCGAGGTTTTTTCTTTCCTCCGGAGCTTCGGAATCCGGATTTTTTGAAATTGTCGGCGATGATGCAAAGCATATTTCCTTTTCGCTTCGGATGCGCATAGGGGAGCATCTTACGGTATGCGACGGCGACGGAACGGATTATGATTGCGTGATTTCCGAAATGGATGGAAAAACGGTTCGGGTCGATATCGTGAAAAGCGTGCCGTCATGTGCGGAGCCGCCGTTTCATATCCGTTTATATCAGTCGGTCCCGAAGGGCGATAAGCTGGATTACATCGTGCAGAAAGCGGTGGAGCTCGGGATATCTGAAATTGTTCCGGTGTATTCTGCGAGATGTATTGTAAAACCGACTGCGGCGGGAGAGGAAAAACGCTTTCTGCGGCTCGGAAGAATCGCTGAGGAGGCCGCAAAGCAATGCGGAAGGGGCAGAATCCCTCGGGTGTTTCCGTCTGTGAGCTTTTCCGACGCCGTAAGAGGTGCTCAAACAGAGAATACTTTTATTTGCTATGAGAACGAGGATTCCCTCAGCCTTCGCCGGTATTTGGAAACCTCTTTCAGGTGTAAGGGGAATATGGTCGCTTTTTTTGTCGGGCCGGAGGGCGGTTATGCCAAGGAGGAAATTGAGCTTGCGGCATCGGCGGGAATCCCATCCGTAAAGCTCGGGGCGCGAATCCTCAGATGCGAGACGGCTTCCGGTTTTGTGCTGTCCTGTATCTCATATGCATTTGAATAAAAGCGATGAAAATAATCCGAGTCCGTCGGTGGTCGGACAAATATACAAGAGATGAAAATATATACCGCCGAGATAGGAAAACACAATGACTGATAAGAATGTGAAAAAAACGCAAAAAAATTCGGTTTTGCCGAAGGAGGATATTCAGCTTTATCGGCTGTTTGCCATATTCGGCGCGGCGATTATCGGATTTGCGGGACTGAGACTGATTAACGAAAGCAAGCTTTTGCGTTTTCTGAAAATCGGCAAATGGTTTGCGCTGGCTCTCCTCGTTCTTGTAATCGCGTGGGTCGTTTACATCCGTTGTATTAAAAAAATCGATGAAAGCGGCAAGATATTTACAAGTGTCGGCGTCTCCTATTTTTTGATTCCCGTATTGCTCATATTGGTCACCTATCCCACCTTTAATAATGCAAATGTAAAATATCAGGTCGCTTTTGCAGGAGTTTCTCTTTTTGCGGTTATCTATAATATTTTTAAACGAGAGTTCAAAAACATCTCCGCTCTTACATTTGTGTGTGCCGCCTTTCTTTATTATATACATGCAACGACCTATAACTGGCTTGAAAATGCGATCAGTGTGGCTTCCAAGGTATTGATTTTCTTGATACCGGCTGCTGTAATCGTCCTGCTTATTTGTGCATTCCGGTCAAAGAACGGAAGTGTAAAAATCTCCGGACGGGAAATTTATAAGCTTCCGAGCAGATTTGCCGGCGTTTTGGCGCTTATTATGTGCGTATTCTTCCTTGTCGCAGGCGTTCTTCTTTTGGCGGCTCCTGCTTCTTATTTATATATCATGATATCCCTTTTGGCTCTGTATGTGATCATTGGTATAGTTTGTACGATAAGACTTATATAATTTTATATATTTTTACGAAAAAACTATTGAATTTCTACAAAATATGAGTTAAAATATGTACTACATGTTGAATGTCATATTTTAACTCATAATTTATACGGTAAAGGGGATAAAAAAATGTCGAACAGGTTGTTTCAGGGACTGATCCATCAAATGAAGGATGCGATCGGCCGCACGATTGGCGTTATCGATGAAAACGGCGTGATTGTTGCGTGCAGTGATCTCATGAAAATCGGAGAAACCCGTCAGGCGGTCAGAGAGGAGCTTGCCTATTCTGCCGACGCGGTGATTTTTGCCGGATACACCTACCGTTCGATGACAGGAAGCATTCGTCCGGAATATACGGTATTTGTGGAAGGCGAGGACAGCATGGCTGAGAAAATGTCGATGGTGCTTGCCGTTTCTCTGAACAATATCAAGAGCTTTCATGATGATAAATACGATAAGGTATCCTTTATCAAAAATATCATTCTTGACAATATCCTGCCGGGCGATATATATGTCAAAAGTAAGGAGCTGCACTTCGCACCCGATGTTCTTCGCGTTGTCTTTCTGATGAAGTTTGGCGCCGGCGCTGAAAGTTCCCCTTATGACGTTATTCAAAACATGTTTCCGAATACCAATCAGGATTATGTGATCAGCACGGGAGAACGGGATATCGTTTTGGTCAGAGAAATGAAGCCGGGAACCGATATGGCCGAAATTGAGAAAACAGCCGTTACAATCGCCGATACGCTCGCTTCCGAATTCTTTACTAAGGTTTCCATCGGCATCGGAAGCTTGGTGGATAATATCAAAGATATCGCAAGATCTTATAGGGAGGCGCAAGCCGCACTTGAAGTCGGCCGCGTATTCGATACGGATAAGAATATCGTCAGTTATGAAAATCTCGGCATCGGCCGGCTGATTTATCAGCTTCCCACAACGCTTTGCGAGATGTTTCTGAACGAAGTGTTTAAAAAAGGCTCCATTGAGGCGCTCGACCGTGAGACGCTTTCCACCATTCAATGCTTTTTTGAGAACAACCTCAATGTTTCGGAAACCTCGAGAAAGATGTTTGTGCATCGGAATACACTCGTATACCGCCTCGACAAAATCAAAAAGCTGACAGGGCTTGATCTTCGCGAATTTGACAACGCGATCACCTTTAAGGTTGCGCTGATGGTAAAAAGCTATTTGGTATCCAAAAACAATCGATATTGACAGACAGATTCTGAGCGTCTCCTGCCGAAATGCGGAGCCGCTCAATATGTATATTATCCGTTGGAATTCAGATTTTATCTTCACCGTTTGATCTGAAAATTTTATATTCCGGATCGTTTCGGTCCGGACAGATGGAGGCTTGAATGGAAAATTTGGAAAACACGAATCGGTCAAACGAAAACGAGCAGGAGAATGTCGGCGCATTGCCTGAGAGCTCTGCCGAGAACAATGCATCGGGTGCAGAACCCAAGTCCGCAAAAACCGACAAAACGGCGGAGGAGCCTTCCGACGCATGCACGCCGATCAAAGAAACGGCGGATGCTCCTGACGCATCGGGACCTAAAAAGATAAAAAAAGTGAAAAAAGCAAGAAAGCCGGTCAGAGTATCGCTTGGCGTGCTGATTATTTGTATTCTGCTGACCGCACTTATGGCGTTTCAAGCGACGTTTGTTTCGCTCAGCCTGCAATATGAGCGGAATCTGAACGATGCATACGGACTTTTTTCGAGCTTGAAAAAATTCATACAGGTAGCCGGTCTTTATGATGAAAAATATCTGTATGATGTGGATTCCGACACGCTGGATGAAGCGCTTACCCGTATGTATATCCTTTCGTCCGGGGACAAATACGCTTCTTATTATACCGCGGAGGAATGGGCGGAATCGACTTCATCGTCGGCCGGAAATTCCGTCGGAATCGGCGTATATGTTGTGCAGTCACTTTCCGGTGATATTGAAGTAACGCATGTTATGAGCGATTCGCCGGCTATGAAAGCCGGAATCATGATCGGCGATATCATCACCGCGGTCGACGGACATAAGGTGTCCGAGGTGGGATATACGGATGCGGTCAACTATGTGCGCGGTGAAATCGGAACTACGGTTTCAATCGAGATTCTCCGCGACGGTGCGGCGAAAACCATCGAGGTAACAAGAGGAACTTATACGACGGAAACCGTTATTTCCGAAGTAATAGAGGAGAACGGCAGAAAATACGGCTATGTCCGAATCATTGAATTTATGCAAATCACCGTTTCTCAATTCAAGAATGCTGTAAATGCCTTAATCGACGACGGTGTGGACGGTTTTGTCTTTGATGTGAGAGACAATCCCGGAGGAGAGCTGACAGCCATTTGTGAAATTCTCGATTTTCTGCTGCCTAAGGGACCGATTGCCCATATTATTGGTGCAAACGGGGAGGAAAGACAGGTTTATACCTCGGATGCTTCGGAAATCGATCTTCCCATGACCGTGCTTGTCAATGGGAACACCGCGTCTGCTGCGGAGCTCTTTACCTCGGCGCTCCGTGATTACGACAAGGCGGAAATCGTCGGCACGCTCACCTATGGAAAGGGCTGCGGTCAGGAAGGATTTTATTTAACGGACGGCAGCGTGGTCTTTATCACGAGCTTTTTCTACAATCCGCCGTTTTCCGATAACTATGACGGAATCGGCATCACGCCCGATATTGAAATCGAGCTTCCTGAGGAGCTTCAAAATCAAAATCTATTTCTCATAGATCGCGACGAGGATACACAGCTTGCAGCGGCGCTCGACGCACTGAAAGCGTTATCCTGAGAAAATAATTTATATTTAAGGAGACAAATTATCATGGCAAAGCAGATTGTCGTTACGGAAAGCAGCTATCAGAAACTGAAAGAAGAACTGGACTATTTAAAAAATGTCAAACGAAAGGAAGCCGCCGAGAATGTCGGCATCGCACGCTCTTTCGGAGACCTTTCCGAGAACAGCGAATACGATGAGGCGAAAAATGAGCAGGCGAAGATAGAGGCGCAGATTTCCGAGCTTGAAGAGACGATCAGTCATGCCAAGGTGATCAGCGATCATGAGATACAGACCGACATGGTGAACGTCGGGATTTCCGTAACGGTATACGACATGGATTATGATGAGGAAGTGGAGTATCAGATCGTCAGCTCGCGAGAGGTCGATCCGCTTGAAAATAAAATTTCGGATCAGTCTCCGATCGGCAAAGCACTGATCGGAACAAAGGTTGGAGACATCATCTCCGTCGAGGTGCCGGACGGCGTCGCCAAATTCAAGGTAATGAAGATAGAGAAAAAGGACAGCTGAAAACAATTATCGAATGGGAGTACAGAATGACGGACGAAATAAGAGCAAATAACAATGAAACAGAAGAGCTTTCCGGCGAAAAGCTGAATGAAATATTGCGGATACGCAGAGATAAGCTTGCGGCCTTGCAGGCGGAGGGAAACGATCCGTTTGCTTTGACAAAATACGATGTGACACATCACAGCGAGGAAATTCGCCGCGATTTTGAGTCGCTGGAAGGGAAGACGGTGAGCATTGCCGGCCGGATGATGTCCAAACGCGTCATGGGCAAGGCTTCTTTCTGCCATGTTCAGGATTTGCAGGGAAAAATGCAGGTTTATGTTGCCCGGGACAGCGTTGGAGAGACGCCATATGCGGCATTCAAAAAATTTGACGTCGGAGACATTATCGGTGTTAAAGGCGAAGTATTCCGCACAAAAACCGGTGAGATTTCCGTGCATGCGGCGGAGCTGGTTTTGCTCTCTAAAAGCTTGCAGGTGCTGCCTGAAAAATTCCACGGGCTGACCAATATCGATGCAAGATATCGTCAGCGTTATGTCGATCTCATTATGAATCCCGAGGCTAAGGATACCTTTATCAAGCGCTCGAAAATCATCAGCACAATTCGCCGCTATCTCGATGCAAAGGGCTTCATGGAGGTCGAAACGCCGATGCTCGTTTCCAATGCGGGCGGTGCTGCCGCAAGACCGTTTGAAACCCATTTCAATGCGTTGGACGAGGATTTTAAGCTGCGCATCTCCTTGGAGCTTTATCTGAAACGCCTGATTGTCGGCGGACTGGAACGCGTCTACGAGATCGGCCGCGTGTTCCGCAACGAAGGACTCGACACCCGGCACAACCCCGAATTTACGCTGATGGAGCTGTATCAGGCATATACCGATTATCACGGTATGATGGATCTGACGGAAGACATGTACCGTTATGTGGCGCAGGAGGTTCTCGGCACCACAAAAATTGTATATGGCGGAGTGGAAATGGATCTCGGCAAGCCATTTGAAAGAATCACGATGCTGGATGCCGTTAGGAAATATTCGGGCGTGGATTTCAATGAGATACACACGACCGAAGAAGCACGCGCAATCGCGGATGAAAAGGGCATCCATTACGAAGCGCGTCACAAGAAAGGCGACATTCTGAATTTGTTTTTCGAGGAATTTGTGGAGGAGCATTTGATCCAACCTACCTTTGTGATGGACCATCCGATTGAAATTTCTCCTTTGACGAAAAAGAAGCCCGACAATCCCGATTATGTAGAACGTTTTGAGTTCTTCATGAACGGGTGGGAGATGGCGAACGCATATTCCGAGCTCAACGATCCCATCGATCAGCGCGCCCGCTTTGCCGCACAGGAGGAGCAGTTCGCGCAGGGCAACGAAGAGGCCAACCACACGGATGAGGATTTCCTCAATGCGCTTGAAATCGGCATGCCGCCGACAGGAGGCATCGGATTCGGAATCGACCGTATGTGCATGCTTCTGACCGATTCTGCGGCCATCCGTGACGTGCTGCTGTTCCCGACAATGAAACCTTTGGACTCCGACAAGAAGGTTTCCAAGGAAGTTTCAGCTCCTGCGGAGGCTGCTCAGGCGGCTCCGGTTGTGGAGGAAAAAATCGATTTTTCCAATGTTCAGATCGAGCCGCTGTTCCAGGATCAGGTGGATTTTGACACCTTCTCCAAGAGCGATTTCCGTGCCGTGAAGGTCAAGGAATGCGAAGCCGTGAAGAAGTCCAAAAAGCTCTTAAAGTTCGTTTTGGACGACGGAACCGGCGTAGATAGGGTCATTTTGAGTGGAATTCACGAATATTATGAGCCGGAAGAACTGGTTGGTAAGACCTGCATTGCAATCACCAATCTGCCTCCAAGAGCGATGATGGGTATCGACTCCTGCGGTATGTTGATCTCAGCCGTGCATCACGAAAACGGTGAAGAAAAGTTGCATTTGCTGATGGTCGATCCTCACATTCCGGCAGGCGCAAAGCTCTATTGATTGACCCTAAATTGTCGGTGCTTACGCCACAACTTACGCCAATTTACTCCGAGCTTACGCCAAAAATGCGTTTGGAATTTTGCGATTGCAGACAAGTTCCGATAGCATACGATAATTTCATATGATTTAAGCCCGCTGATTTCGATCAGCGGGCTTTTTCTATTTCTGCCCCTATTACATCTTTGTGATGTGATAGGGGCTTTTTTTGTTCCTGAAAGGTGGTCGAAAAAATTTTTTTGAAAAATCTCAAAAAAACTTCGTACAAATCGAAAAAAATTTCCCAGTTGGTTAGTGAGGGCAAAAACCTCACGAACCTT